>Ga0070741_10002041_pt1 | contig 56496 bp, 53 predicted proteins | sample Coa_R1_4_FD_66440 | JGI IMG/M metagenome (GOLD analysis project Ga0070741, IMG submission 66440) | Surface soil microbial communities from Centralia Pennsylvania, which are recovering from an underground coalmine fire - Coalmine... | ecosystem: Environmental > Terrestrial > Soil > Unclassified ... | reverse complement strand
TGACGGCAATCGCCAGGGAACTCGGCTTGTCGGTGTCGCGGGTGAGCCGGCTGATCGCTCGTGCGGAACAGGCAAAAGACAAGGCCTGACCCCCACGCCGTGTGACCCCCACGCCGTGTGTGACCCCCACGCCGTGTGACCCCCACGCCGCGCTATCCTCAACTACCATGAAAGCCTGCTCATCTTCAATCATGTGACGAGTTTCGTGCGATTCATGGAGACTTTAGAGCGCAAAGTCGCAACTGCAGTTAAACGAGGTGCGTCAGTGATAAGAGACGACGACGTTCCATTCTGACTTGCGACCAAGTGAAGAACATAGTGCCGTGAATATCGTAGATCCCGCTACTCACTCAACCGATTTATCCATCGTTATGTTTCCCTCTGCGTCCTCTGCGCTCTCTGCGCCTCTGCGTTGAGATTTTGATTTTCTTTGCGTCCTTTGCGGTCCTTCGCGACCTTTGCGTTTATCTTTTCCGTTCTTGCTTTTCCTTCGTGATCCTTCGCGTCCTGCGTAGTGAGCGCGTCCAGTGACTGCGCCGATCAGACGCCTTCATCGAGCATCCGGCTGATGACGGGGAAGTACTGCTCCCCCAGCCCGTTCGCGATCGCCATCTCGAACAGCCGCGCGACGTTCTCGGCGCCGCCAGCCTCGACGCCGCCCGCCTGCGCCATCTCCTTCGCGTAGGAAAGATCCTTCTTCGCATACTCGACCGAGAACGCGCGTTCCGGGAACTGCTGCGGGAGGATCGCCTTCATGCCGTGATTGCGCAGCGCAAAGCTGTCCGCCGAACCCTTCGACAAGGCCTCGAACAGCACGGCCGGATCCATTCCCGCGCGGCGCGCGATCGCATAGGCCTCGGACAGCGCGGCCACGGTCTGGAACAGCACCATGTTGTTCAGGATCTTCGTGACCTGGCCGCTGCCGATGGCCCCGCAGTGCGTGATCTCGGAGGCGAAACATTCGATCAGCGGCCGCACCCGGCGCAGATGCTCCGCGTCCCCGCCGACCATCACCGCGAGCGTCCCGCTCTCCGCCGCCTGCCGCGTGCGGGCAACCGGCGCATCGAGATACGCGGCGCCCTTGCGCTCGACTTCCGCCGCGAGTTCGCGCGTCAGCCCGACCGGCGAGGTTCCCAGGTCGACGAAGATCGCTTCGCGTCGGATGTTTGCGAGCAGCCCGTCCCCGCCGCGCGCCAGCGCGTCCAGCTCCTTTCCCGAAGGCAGCGACGCGAACACGATGTCGCTCTCGCGCACCACTGCCCCGGCGCTTTGCGCCCGTTCCACCCCGTGCTGCGCGAGCCGCGCCAGCGGCTCCGCTCTCAGGTCGAAGCCGACGACGCGCCTGCCGCTTTTGACCCGTAGGTTGCGGCACATCGGCTCGCCCATCACGCCCAGACCGATGAATCCGACCACCGTGTCAATCACTTTCCGTCCTCCCCGACCCGCGCGAGCGATCAACCGAGACCGAAGTACAGGCTCTTCGCCTGCTGGTAGAGCCGCAGTCCGCCGATGCCCTTCTCGCGCCCGATCCCGCTTTCCTTGAATCCGCCGAACGCGGTCGCGATCGACAGTTGCTTATAGGTGTTGATCCACACCGTGCCGGCCTCCAGGCGCCGCGCGACCCGCCACGCGCGCCGGTAGTCGGCGGTCCATAGTCCCGCGGCGAGCCCGTACACCGAATCGTTGGCCTGCCGCACCAGGTCGTCCTCGTCCTCGAAAGGCAGCACGCACAGCACGGGGCCGAAGATTTCCTGCTGGCACGCGCGCGCCGAATTGGCGAGACCGGTGATCACCGTCGGCAGGTAATACGCGCCCGCCGCCAGCTTCTCGCCGTCGGGCCGCGCGCCGCCGGCCACGATTTCCCCGCCTTCGTTCCTGGCCTCGGCGACGAACCGCTCGATCCGCTCCCGGTGTGCGAACGAGGCGATCGGCCCGAGCTGCGCCCCGGGCGCATCGGGCAGATCGATTTTCAGCGCGCGGGCGCGTTGCACGACCTGCGACAGCACCCGGTCGTAGGCGCGATGCTCGACGAACAGCCGCGATCCGGCCACGCACGACTGCCCGCTCGCCTCGAAGATCCCGTCCGCGACCGCAGCCGACGCCGCATCGAGATCGGCGTCGGCGAACACGATGTGCGGCGACTTGCCGCCCAGCTCGAGCGCAACCGGCATCAGCTTCTCGGCGGCAGTGGCGGCGATGCGGCGGCCGCTGGCGGTGCCGCCGGTGAACGATACGAAGCGCACGTTCTTGTGCCGGACCAGCGCGTCGCCCGCCACCGCGCCAGCGCCGGGCAGGACGTTGAGGATTCCCGGCGGCAAGCCGGCATCGAGCGCCGCGCGCCCCAGTGCCAGCGCCGGCGAGGGCGTGATCTCGGAAGGCTTAAGAATGACCGCGTTCCCGCCCGCTATGGCGGGCGCGACCTTCTGCGCCTCCATCGTCAGAGGCGAATTCCACGGCGTGATCGCCGCGACTACACCGTAGGGCTCGTGCACCGTCATCGAGAAGTAACGGCCGCGGGAGGGCGTCAGCTCTTCCCCGACCGTCTCGCACACGGCGGCGTAGTAGCGAAAGATCGCCGCGGCGGAGGCCGACTGGGCCCGGCACTCGGCGAGCACCTTGCCGTTCTCCTGCATCTGCGTGCGCGCGAATTCCTCGCCGCGCGACTCGATCACGTCGGCGAGCTTCGCCAGCAATCTCGCGCGCGCATGCGGCAGCAGGTTGCGCCAGGACGGCGCGCTCGCGGCCTCGCTCGCCGCGGCCACCGCATCGTCGACCTGCCGCGGCCCGGCGGCGCAGACCGCGTAGTTGGTTTCACCCGTCGCCGGGTTGACGGACGTCAGCACCCCATCGGCGCTTCGGACCCATTCGCCGCCGATCAGCAGCGGGAACGCATCGTTCATCCGTGTCCTTTTGCTCCAATGCGATCCGAAGAAGAGCATCGAAGCGGCCCAGTATTGTGAACGTCGTTAAGGCCGTGAATATCGTGAATGCCGTGAATATCGGAAATGCGATATTCGAGAACACACGCATGCGTCAGTCATTCTCTTGGTTTTTCTCTGCGTCCTCTGCGCTCTCTGCGCCTCTGCGTTGAGATTTTGATTTTTTCCGTGGCAAGTGGCTAGTGATTGTCGCGAGGCACGCTCTTGGCCGCGATCTTCTGGTACTTCACCGCCGGCTTGAGCACCATGCCGTAGGCAAGCTCGTCGACCATGCTGCGCTGGATCTCCTCCCACGGCGTGTTGCTGGGCGGGATCTTGTAGCCGCCCCTTCTCGCGAGCGCCTTGCGCCGCCGCTCGTACTCCGCCTTGCTGATGAGGATATTCGCGGTGCGCTTGTTCAAGTCGATGCGCACCCGGTCGCCAGTCTTCAGGATTGCCAAGCCGCCGCCGGTCGCCGCTTCCGGCGAGGCATTGAGGATCGAGGGCGATCCCGAAGTTCCCGATTGCCGGCCATCGCCGATGCAGGGCAGTTCGTGCACGCCGTGCTTGATGAGTTTGGCCGGCGGCTGCATGTTCACCACCTCCGCGCCGCCGGGATAGCCCACCGGGCCCGTGCCGCGCACGAACAACATGCAGTTCTCGTCGATCTTCAGCTTCGGGTCGTCGATGCGATGGTGGTAATCCTCCGGCCCCTCGAACACAATGGCGCGGCCTTCGAAGGCGTTCGGGTCCTTGGGGTTGGACAGGTAGCGCTTCCTGAATTCCTCCGAGATCACGCTGGTCTTCATGATCGCGCTGTCGAAGAGGTTTCCCTTCATGTTCAGGAAGCCGGCCTTTTCCTTGAGCGGCCTCTTGTAGGGTCGGATCACGTCTTCGTCGAGGATCTTGGCGTTCCTGCAGTTGTCGTACAGCGTCCTGCCGTTAACGGTCAGATGGTTCTTGCGGATCTTGCCGGCCTTGATCAGCTCGCTCACTACCGCGGGCACGCCGCCGGCGCGATGGAAGTCCTCGCCCAGGTATTCGCCCGCCGGCTGCAGGTTCACCAGCAGCGGGATTTCGTAGCCGATCTTTTCCCAGTCGTCGTTGGTGAGCTTCACCCCGACGTGGCGGGCGATGGCGTTCAGGTGGATCGGCGCGTTGGTGGAGCCGCCGATCGCCGAATTGATGACGATCGCGTTCTCGAAGGCTTCCCGGGTCAGGATCTTCGACGGACGCAGATCCTCCCACACCATCTCGACGATGCGCTTGCCGGATTCGTAGGCGTTCACCCCGCGCTCCTTGTGCGGCGCCGGAATGGCCGCGCTGCCCGGCAGCGACATGCCGAGCGCTTCCGCCATCGAATTCATCGTGGTCGCCGTGCCCATGGTGTTGCAATGGCCCGCCGACGGCGCGGAGGAGGCGATCAGCTCGATGAACTGCTCGTAATTGATCTCGCCCGCAGCGAGCATCTGCCGCGCCTTCCACACGATGGTGCCGGAGCCGGTGCGCTCGCCGCGGAACCAGCCGTTGAGCATCGGCCCGCCCGAGAGCACGATGGCCGGAATATCCACCGTCGCGGCCGCCATGATTTCCGCGGGCGTGGTCTTGTCGCAGCCGGTGGTCAACACTACGCCGTCCATGAAGTAGCCGTAGAGCAGCTCGACCAGCCCGAGGTAGGAGAGGTTGCGGTCCAGCGTCGCGGTCGGGCGCCTGCCGGTTTCCTGGATCGGGTGCACCGGGAATTCGAAGGCGATGCCGCCCGCCTCGCGGATGCCTTCGCGCACCCGCTCTGCAAGCTGGAGATGATGGCGGTTGCACGGCGACAGGTCGGAGCCCGACTGCGCGATGCCGATGATCGGCTTGCCGGCCTGCAGTTCCTTGCGCTCCAGGCCCCAGTTCATGTAGCGCTCGAGGTAGAGCGCGGTCATGCCGGGGTTGTCGGGATTGTCGAACCACTTGCGGGAACGAAGCCTGGACGGGTCTTTCTTGATGCGCTTGGCTGCCATGATCTCGATTCTCCTCGGGACGCCGGGTTCTGTCGGCCCCGGCCTGTGGAATTATGGGAAACGCGGGGTCGATTTTACCCGCCTCGGAAGGCAAATTCGAAGACGCGAACCACCAAGCGCACCAAGGACACCAAAAAAAGTGCCGACGGATCAGGATTTGCTGCCGGTTACCCGTCGCATCGCCGGGAGGAGGCGTGCGATAGAGTTCCGTTGTTTCGGCGTCCGGGCGTTCCAGACTTGCTAGTCGTCTTCCTCGCCCTCGAGGAAAGTGGCGGCGATGGTGCGCCACTCCTCGTCGACGTCGCCGGAGGGCATCGGCCGCTTCGCCCGCCGGTACCAGTAGCCGGCGTTCGACAGGTCGCCTTCCTTGCGATGCAGGTAGGCGTGCACCCACGCGGCTTCCGCGTCGCCTTCGTCCTGCACGATTTCGTGGGCTCGGTCCCACTTGCCGCGCGCGTCGTACCAGAGCGCGGTCAAGGCGGGCGGCAGATCCCCGGGCGGCTGCCGGCGGGAGATCGAGGCTTCGAATTCTTCGAGTGTCATCGTCATGCGAGCCGTCCCGTCAGGTCGGCAGCGCGGCGTCCTCGGACGCGCCGAGGGTGAGCGCCGTCCAGTCCGCTTCCGCGCGTCCCTTGGCGATCGCCGAGATCAGGCGATCGTGCACGATATTGGCGAACGGCATCGGCACGCGGCTCGCCTCGGCGCTGTCGAGCACCAGGTTCATGTCCTTGAGCGCCAGCCGTAGCAGGAATCCCACCCAGTCCGCCTGTTTCCTGGCGACGATGCCGCCGTAGTTCACGTACACCGGCGCGGAAAACAGCGTCTGCGTGAAGAAGTCGGACAACGCCTGGCGATTCAGGCCGTTCTTCTCCGCCAGCGCATAGGCCTCCGCCATCGCCTCCAGCGCGCAACCGATCATGAAGTTGCCGGCGAGCTTGGCGATGTTCGCGGCCCCTTCGTCCTCGCCGAAGTCGTAGATGCCCTGTCCCATCGCGTCGAGCAGCGGCTTCACCCGCGCTTTCGCAGACGCGGGGCCCGACGTGCAGATCCACAGCTTGGCTGCGGCGGCCGCGTTGGGCCGGCCGAATACCGGCGCGGCGACGTACTGGCTGCCGAGGCTGCGGTGCTGCTGCGCAAGCCGGCGCGCGGTCGCGGCGCCGATGGTGGACATCGACAGATGCACGCCGCCCGTGCCCAGCGCCTGCGCGAAGCCTTCCTTGCCGAAGGCGATCTGCTCCAGCGCCTGGTCGTCCGCCACCATGGTGACGACCATGCCGCCCGGCTGCGCCGCTTCGGCCGCGGAGCGGCACAGCTGCGCGCCCTGCCCCACGAGCTTCGCCGCCTTGTCCGGAGTGCGATTGAACACTCTCAGCTCGAAGCCCGCCTTGAGCAGGTTCGCCGCCATCGGCTCGCCCATCAGTCCGAGGCCGATGAATCCCACGTTCTTGTTCATTGCCGTCCCTGCATCTCGATCGTTCGCGACACTATATAACGAGGAAGGCCGATAAAAGAAAAAGGGCCCGGCGAACGGGCCCCGAGATCGAAGAGGAGGAGAACTTACGCTGCAACGGACGCTGCGCCGCCAGTATAGGCCCGGCGTCGCGCGACCTGCGTAGGGCATCCGCCCGCGATGGGCGGGAATTTTTCCCGACCTTCACCCGCCTTACTCGGCGGAGCGCGCTTCCTCGCCCTCCGGGGCGCTTGCGATCAGCCCGTGATGCAGCGCCACCCGGACCACCTGCGCGGTATTGCTCACGTCGAGCTTCTGCTTGATGTTGGACTGATAGTTGGCGACCGTCTTGTACGACAGGCACAGGATGCGCGAAATCTCCTGCAGCGAATGCCCCGCGACCAGCAGGCGGAACACCTCGAACTCGCGCGCCGACAGCGCATCGATCGGCTTCTCGCGGCCGGGCAGCATCTGCAGCGCCAGTTCCTGCGCCATCTCGTTGCTGATGTAGAGCTTGCCCGCCGCCACCAGGCGCACCGCCTCGACCAGGACTTCCGGCGCGGCGGACTTGGTCACGTAGCCGCGCGCGCCCGCTTGCAGCGCGCGCGAGGAGAACACGGTGTCCTCGTGCATGCTGAACATGAGGATCTTCTGCTCCGGCAGCCGTGCCGTCACGCGCCGCACCACCTCGATGCCGCCGATGCCGGGCAGGCTGATGTCCAGCACGGCGACGTCGGGCCGCAGCTCGCAGATCACGCGGTAGGCCTCCTCGCCGCTCGCCGCCTCGGCGACCACCACGATGTCCTCGGTGCGCTCAAGCAGCCGGCGGTAGCCCTCGCGCACCACGGCGTGATCGTCGGCGAGCACCACCCGCAGAGGCTGGACCGGAGCGGCGTTCACGCCGCGCCTCCGCAGGGAATTTCCGCACGCACCCGCACGCCGATTCCCTGACCGGTCTCGATCTCGAAGTGTCCGCCGAGCGCCTCGACGCGCTCGCGCAACCCGATCAATCCCAGCCCGTGCCGCGGGGAGCCGATCTCGAACCCCTGTCCGTCGTCCTCGAAGCGCACCGCCACTACGTCTCCCGCCGGCGCCGCCTGCCGGCTCACTTCAATTCCGACGCGGGCGGCCGAGGAATGCTTGGCGACGTTGGTCAGGCACTCCTGCACCATGCGGTAGACGGTGATGTTGACGTCTTCGCGCATGCCTTCGAGGTCGCCGCGGGCGGAGAAGCTGCAGCGCACGTCCGGATGCCGCCGCTGCCACTGGTCGACACAGTACTGCACGGCGGAGGACAGACCCAGCTCGTCCAGCGCCACCGGGCGGAGCTGGCGCATCAGGCTGCGCACGACTTCATAGACCTGGCTCGACACCTCGACGATCGCCTGTGCGCTGCGGTGGATTTCCGGAAGGTCGCGGCTGTTGTCGCGGATCGCCACGGCGTCGACCTTGATGGCGTTCAGGCTCTGACCCAGCTCGTCGTGCAGCTCGCGCGCGATCTGGCGCCGCTCCTCCTCCTGCGCCTGAAGGTAGCGCTGCGAGAGCATGCGGTTCTCGCGCAGCGCCTCGGCGAGTTCGCGCTGCGCGGCGAGCCGCAGGTCGAGCTGTTCGAGCGCCTGCCGCGAGCGGCGCCAGGAGAACCAGGCGAGCGCCAGGATCATCACCGCGAGCGTGACCGGCAATTCGTCGAGCTGGTACGCCTCGAAAGGCCGGGTGATCGCAATCAGCCTTTCGCTGAGTTCCAGCATGCTGGAGATCGCGTACGCGGCGAAGGTGACCAGGACGACGATCAGAAGGTCGCGCTGCGCCGAGGGTTTGATCATGTCGATCTCGGGCGCGTCGACGGGCGAGGCTAGCGTAGTCATGGCGAGGTGTCCTGAAACCAGATCGAGAGCAACCGCAGGGGAAAACTTATAGCGCAGAGCGCAGGGGGGAACAAGGGAAGATTTCCCGGCCTCGGCAAGCCCTGGCCGCGCCCCCTATAATCGCCGCCATGACAAGCGAACAACCCACGGTCAAGGCACTCGTCTTCGATGTCTTCGGCACCGTCGTCGACTGGCGCGGCAGCATCATCCGCGAAGGACGCACGCTGGGAAAAACAAAGGGGCTGCGCGTCAACTGGCCGAAGTTCGCCGATGCCTGGCGCGCGGGCTACCGGCCGGCGATGGACCGGGTACGGCGCGGGGAGCTTCCCTGGCTGCATATCGACAAGCTGCACCGGATGATCCTCGACGAGCTGATCGAGCAGTTCCGCATCGCGGGGCTCACCGAGGATGACAAGGCGGACCTGAACCGCGTCTGGCACCGGCTCAAGCCCTGGCCCGATTCGGTGCGCGGCCTCAAGCGCCTCAAGCGCCGGCACGTTGTTGCCACGCTGTCCAACGGCAACGTCTCGCTGCTCGTAGACATGGCGAAGAACGCAGGCCTGCCCTGGGACTGCATCTTCTCCGCCGAGCTGTTTCAGCACTACAAGCCCGACCCCGAGACCTATCAGGGAGCGGCGCGCCTGCTCGACCTGCCGCCGGACCGGGTAATGCTGGTCGCCGCGCACAAGGACGACCTGTTTGCCGCGAAGCGGGCCGGCCTGCGCACCGCTTTCATCGCCCGGCCGAGGGAAAGAGGGCCCAAGGCCGGGATCGACGTCTCGCCGGAGCCGGCATTCGACTACAACGCGGCGAGCTTTCTCGATCTCGCCGACCAGCTCGGCGCCTGACGCCGATGGCGCCCGGCCCGCGGCATCCGGTCCGCGTGTGGGACCTGCCGGTACGGCTGTTCCACTGGCTGCTGGTGGCTTTGGTGATCTCCCAAATCATCACCGCGAGCATCGGCGGCAATGCGATGTACTACCACGAGCGCGGCGGCTACACGATCCTCGCGCTGGTGCTGTTCCGCATCGCCTGGGGATTCCTGGGCAGCCGGCACGCGCGCTTTTCCGACTTCGTGCGCGGTCCCGCCGCGGTGAGCGCCTATGCGAAGAACCTGCTGCGGGGCGAGGCGCAGCCTTACGCCGGCCACAATCCGCTCGGCGGCTGGTCGGTCATCGCCATGCTCGCTTCGCTGCTGCTGCAGGCCTCCACCGGGCTGTTCGCGAACGACGACGTGATGCTGGAAGGGCCGCTCGCCAAGCACGTCTCGAAGGCGGTGAGCGACGCGGTCACGCGAGTGCACGACGTCAACGCCGTCGTGCTGCTCACGCTGGTCTGCGTTCACGTCGCCGCGGTGCTCTACTATCTGCTCGCCCGGCGCGAAAACCTGATCCGGCCGATGCTGACGGGAAACAAGACCTGGGACGGAGCGCCACCCGCCGCAACGCGCCCTGCGCTGTGGCGGGCGGCCGTATTGCTGCTCACGGCCGTGGGCCTGGTTTACCTTATCGTCAATCTTTGAGTCGGCGCGGGCGCTGCCATTCGATCGCGTGCGGCGGAACGGCGATCCCCGCGGCGAGCCTCGGGTCGGGATTCGGCTGCGCGGCGAACGACGCAAAATCCAGCGTGCCCGCCCAGATCGGGAGCCGGTAGTCCTCCTCGTCGTCGAGCGGCGGCCCCTGCCGCAGCTTCGCCGAAGCCTCCGCAATGTCGATCGCGAGCACTGCGGTCTGCTCCAGCTCGTGCTGCCGCGGCGGGCGTTGCGTCTCCCACCGCCCGGGAATGATATGGTCGGAGATCACCTTGAGCGCGCGCGCCTTGTCCGCGGCGGCGACCCTCTCCGCGGTACCGAGCACGACCACCGAGCGGTAGTTGACCGAGGAATGAAAGGCGGCGCGCGCGAGTACCAGCCCGTCCACCAGCGTCACGGTCACGCACACCGGAATCCCCTTCGCCGTCTCGTTCAGCATGCGGCTCGAAGACGAGCCGTGCACGTACAGCGTGCGGCCCTCACGACCGTAGCCGGTGGGAATCACGTACGGCTGGCCGTTGACGACGAAACCGACATGGCAGAAAAACCCTTCGTCGAGAATCGCGGCGATCGTCTCGAAGTCGTAGCGCCCCCGCGCCGGATAGCGGTTGAGCCTGGTGCGGCTGGATTGAAGGTCATCAGACATCTCCTCACCCCCCGCCCTCTTCACTGCGTGGAGAGGGAGCTAACAACAGGAGGCGATCGTTGGCGCCCGTGACCTTCCACTCCCTCTCCGCCCGCTTGCGGGGGGAGAGGTTTCGCCGACCCGGCGATTGCGCAGCAACCTTGGGCGGGAGGCGAAACAAATGCGCTACCCGCAAACGGGTGCCTTTGGCACTAACGTGTCCGCGCATTGGAGTGAGGTGGGTCATTTGCTCCTGTACTTGTCATGACACGACTTGCAGGCCTTGCCGGCCTCGCCGAGCTGGGCTTTGGAGGCGCCCGGATCGCCGCCTTTCGCCACTTCGGCGAGCTTGGCGACCTCGTTCTGCATTTTCTCGAGCTTGGCCTTGAATTCGTCCATCTCGAGCCAGATCTCCGGTTTCGCCTTCGTATCTCCCGTCTCGGAGCCCGGCGTGAATCCTTCCAGCGGAAGTTTGCTCATGAACGCGACGATCTCCGCATTGCGCGCGAACGTGGCGGCGTCATATGGGATGTCCCCCTTCGCCATCGCGGCCATCGAGCCGAAGTTCCAGCCGATCACCGCCATCACCCCTCTGCGATACTTGATCGCATCTTCCGGCTTCGCGGCCGACGCGCCCTGACATGCAAGGAACAGCGAAGCGAGAACAAGCGCGAACAGCGTGCTTTTCATCCTTCCCTCCTCATCATGATTGGCCCCGCGCGATTCTAGCACCGCGGGTTCGCCGGCCGTCAGCGCCGGAAGATCCAGAGGATGATGCTCAACACGATCGAGACGATGAGGCCGGTGGTGATCGGAAAGTAGAAGCCGAAGCCGTCGCGCTCGATGCGGATGTCGCCCGGCAGGCGGCCGAGCCCGAGCCTCGCGAGCCACGGCCACAGCAGCCCCGCCAGCAGCAGGACGATCCCGATCGCGATCAACCAGCGTTGCATAAACCTTGAAATCCAGAAGGCCGAACCACCAAGCGCACCAAGGACATCAAGAAAACAAGTTCCAGTCGTCTATCGTCCATCACGGATTTCCTGCGCCCGCGCAGCGGTTCCTGTCCTTCAGCCTGTCCAGTAGCTGTATCCACTCGCCGCGAAGCAATCGCAGGGAGTGCAGCCATCATACTTTTCGAAGCTCGACGTCAAAACGAAATCGTTGCACTCGTCTTGCATTTCTTGGTGCTCTTGGTGCACTTGGTGGTTCGATATGCCTGCCCTCCGCGCTCCGGTCATTGGCCGCGCTGGTAGGTGCCGATCAGCACCGCCTCGGCCAGCACGTGGCCTTTCATCGCGCGTTCGACATCGGCCTTGCGCGGACGCCCGAGGTCGGAAAACGCCCGGTCCAGCGCAAAGAGCTTGTGGAAATAGCGATGCCTGCCGATCGGCGGACAGGGTCCGCCGTAGCCGGTGCGCCCCCAGTCGTTGAGACCGTCGCGCGTGCCGGCGGGAAGTTCGCGCGGGGAAATGCCTTCCTTCAATCCCGTCGCCGAGACGGGAATGTCGTACAGCACCCAGTGCACCCAGGTCATCTTCGGCGCCGCCGGGTCCGGCGCATCGGGATCGTCGACGATCAGCACCAGGCTCTTCGCGCCCGCCGGCACGCCGCTCCACGCAAGCGGCGGCGAAGTATCGCCGCCGTCGCAGGTGTATTGCTTCGGGATTGCGCCCTGATGCTTGAACGCCGTGGACGTAAGCGTCATGGTCATGGTTTCCTCCTTCGCAAGCGCGCCGCTCGCCATTATCAGACACAAGCCGATCAGGGTTCGTTTCATGCCGCCGCTCCTTTGCCGGCGCTCGCATGCCGCGCGAGCGCCCAGCCGACGTGTTCGCGCACCAGGGCAGAGGCGTGGTCGCGGCGCGCTTCGAGCGCGGCGACGACCCGCGGCGTCGTCGGCGCGTTGCCGAGCGCAACCGCAATATTGCGCAGCCAGCGCTCGTATCCGATGCGGCGGATGGCGCTGCCCTCGAGCCGGCTCTCGAATTCCTCCTCGCTCCAGCCGAACAGCTCGGTGAGCGTCGCGGCGTCGAGCCCGTTTCTCGGCGCGAAGTCCGGCAGCTCGGCATGGACGGCGAAGCGGTTCCAGGGGCAGACGAGCTGGCAGTCGTCGCAGCCGTAGATGCGGTTGCCCATTAGCGGCCGCAACGCCTCGGGTATCGGGCCCTTGTGCTCGATGGTGAGGTAGGAAATGCAGCGCCGCGCATCGAGCCGGTACGGCGCGACGATCGCCCGCGTCGGGCACACGTCGATGCAGCGCGCGCAGGTGCCGCAGTGCTCGCCGGTCGGCGCGTCCACCGGCAGCGGCAGGTCGGTGTAGATCTCGCCGAGGAAAAACCAGGAGCCCGCCTTGCGGTCGAGCAGTAGCGTGTGCTTGCCGCGCCAGCCGAGTCCGGCCCTGACGGCAAGCTCCACCTCCATCACCGGCGCGCTGTCGGTGAATACCCGGCAGGCGAACTCGCCCACCGCCTCGCCGATCCGATCGGCGAGCTTCTGCAGGCGACGGCGCAGGACCTTGTGATAGTCGCGCCCGAGCGCATACCGCGCGACGTACGCCGATTCCGGGTCGGCAAGGACATCCTCCGCGTCGCGCGCCTCCGGAGGCAGGTAATTCATGCGCGCGCAGATCACGCGCACGGTGCCCGGAACGAGCTCCGCAGGACGCGCGCGCTTCGCACCGTGCGCCGCCATGTACTCCATCTCGCCGTGCCAGCCGCTCGCCAGCCAGTCCATCAGCCGGCTCTCCGCCGCGCCGAGCACGGTATCGGTGATGCGAACCTCGTCGAAGCCCAGCTCCGCGCCCCAGTCGCGGATACGCGCGGCCAGCGCGGTCAGGTCGACCGCGTCGCTTGCGGGAGCTTGCAACATCTGCATGCCGAAATGGTACTCCTCGCGGCACCGGGAGGTGCCCGGTTGACCTGGATCAACTTCCCTGCCGGCCGGCGCTGGCAGCATTCGTCCCGTTGAATGAAAGGGTGCCGCGCTGCGCCGGGAAGGAATATGCATGCAACCGTTACGCCGTGCGGGCGCTCTTGCCGCGATGGTCTCGGACCTGATTGCGCCGAGCCTCGTCCACGCCGCCGAGATCGCGCTGAATGCCGACCAGATGCGCGCGCTCGGCATTACCGTGGCGAAGGTGGAATCCGCCGCCGGCGCGCCGCTCGCCGGCCTGGCGGCGATGGTCGCCATTCCCCACAGCCAGCAGCAGATCGTCGCCGCGCCGCTGCCCGGCAGCGCCAGGGGCGAGGCGGCGGCGGTACGCAGGATGAGCGGCGAGGTGGCGGCGATGCACGCTTCGGCGCAGGACGCCTACGCCGCGTGGCTGCGCGCGCGCGACACCGCGGAGGGCATGCGCCGGCACGCGCAGACCACGATGCGCGCCTACGAGCTGAAGGAGGCAGGACTGGCGGGAGTGGTCGCCGCACTCGCGGCGCTCGAGGCCGCGGAGTCGCGCTACCGGCTGCTCATCGAGGCGCACCTGCTCTGGCGCGACCCGACGGAACGCGACGACTAGCGCCCTGCCGCGCGGGCGGGAACCGGTTCGACGCCTTCGATCGTCTCTCGCGTCGCAAACAGCGGCGCGAGCTTGCGCGTCTCGCCGTGCTTCATCAGGAAGAAACGCTCGGACGACACGTGGGCCGCGCGCAGCGCCTGCGCAAGCTTCACCGGCGGCTCGTCGAGCCGCTCGTCGGTGAGGCGGAAGGTGCCCCAGTGCATCCCCACGCAATAGCGCGCCTTCAGATCGAGTTGGGCCTGCACCGCCTCCGCCGGGTCCACGTGCATGGTTTTCATGAACCAGCGGGGCTCGTACGACCCGACGGGGACCATCGCCAGATCGAAACCGCCGAATCGTTCCGCGGCGTCGGCGAGATCCTTCGAATAACCGAAGTCGCCGCCGAAGAAGATCCGGTGGCCCGCGTACTCGATGACCCAGGCGCCCCACAGCGTGCGATCGCGATCCCAGGGCGTGCGCTGGCTCCAGTGTTGCACCGGTACGAAGTAAAAGCGCAGCCCGTCGATGTCGATCGATTCCCCCCAGTCGAACTCCTGCACGCTCGTCATGCCGTTGTCCGCGAACCAGGACTTGAGCCCCAGCCCGACCAGATACTTCGGCGCTCCGCCCGCCTGGCGCGCGAGCCCCTGCACCGTGGGCAGGTCGAGATGGTCGTAATGGCTGTGGGAGATCAGCGCGATGTCGATGTGCGGCAGCGTGTCGAAGCGCAGCGGCGGCGGAACGACGCGTTTCGGTCCGGCGAAGGCGAGCGGCGAGGCGCGCTCGGACAGTTGCGGGTCGGTGAGAATATTCAGGCCGCCGAGCTGCAGCAGGAAGGTGTCGTGACCGAGCCAGGTCATGGTGGGCTCGGTGCGGTTGGCGCGCAGGAAGCCGATGTCGGGTTGGACGGTCGGAAAGTTGTACCCGTCCGGCGGGTCGGGGGGAACGCCGTAGCGCAGCCGCTCCCACTGCCATTTCCAGAAGCTCGGCTTGGGCGGATGCGGATAGATGTTGCGAAAACCTTCCGCGGTGTGATGCGATGTCACGGGACTATAATTCGCGCTGCTGGAGCACGCCGCCAGCAGAACGGCGACCGGCAGCGCAAGAACGAGGGTGCGCATTCTTTCGATGGGGGAGAACCGGCGCAGTGTAGACGTCCGTCCTTCCCGATGCAAAATTTTCTCGGCGCAAGTTTCCACAAGGAGAACACCAACCAATGGCTGGCAAAGCGAAATTCCGGGTCGGCGTCATCGGACTCGGCTCGATGGGCATGGGAGTGGCGTGCACGCTGGCGCGCAAGGGCTTCGAGACGCATGCATTCGATGTGCGCCCGGAAGTGCTCAAGGCATTCGTCAACGAAGGCGGCGTCGCGCACGAAAGCCCGGCGGAGGTGGGCCGCGCCGCCGACGTGATTGTCGTCCTGGTGGTGAACGCGGACCAGACCAGCGCCGCGCTGTTCGGCAAAGACGGCGCCGCGGCGGCGCTGGCGAAAGGCAGCGTCGTGGTCGCGAGCGCGACGGTGGCGCCGGAGTTCGCGATCGACCTCGGCGAACGCCTGGCCTCGAAGGGCATCCACATGATCGACGCGCCGGTTTCCGGCGGCGCGGCGCGCGCCGCAAAGGGGGAGCTCTCCATCATGGCCTCCGGCTCGCGGGACGCGTTCAAGAAAGCCGACGCGGTGCTCGCCGCGATCGCGACCAAGGTTTACCGGCTCGGCGACGAGCCGGGAATGGGCTCGAAGGTGAAGATGATCAACCAACTGCTGGCAGGCGTGCATATCGCCTCCGCCTGCGAGGCGATCGCGCTCGGCATCCGCGCCGGCGCGGACCCGAACGTACTCTACGAGGTGATCTCGAACAGCGCCGGCTCGTCGTGGATGTTCCAGAACCGCGTGCCGCACATTCTCGAGGGCGACTACACGCCGCTGTCGGCGGTCGCCATCTTCGTCAAGGACCTCGGCATCGTGCTGGACTCGGCGAAAAAGATGTCTTTCCCGCTGCCGCTCACCGCGGCCGCGCACCAGCTCTATCTCGCCGCCGCCGGCGCCGGCCTCGCCGGCGAGGACGACTCCGCGGTGGTCAAGGTCTACCAGCAGCTCTCCGGCATCAAGCTGCCGGAGAAGAAAAAAACCGCTGCAAAGAAGAGCTAAAACTCACCACAGAGGCACAGAGAACGTCCAGGATCGAATATCGCCACCAAGGCACAAAGTGAGGCCACCGAGAAAGATGGGCTGCGTCCGGGGTGGCCAAGCGGAATTGGCTTGCCCTGCGTTGGTCGCCAATAAGCAGGCATTGATCAACCCGCAAGGTGTTTATCCGACACTGTCTTTCTTGGTGCCTTGGTGTCTTGGTGGTGAATCTGGTTTTCCTCTGTGCCTCCGTGTCTCTGTGGTGAATCCTTCCTAAATCCGGTCGTTGTCGAGCTTCTCTTCCAGCTCGCGCAGGACCTGGGCCGCTTCGATCAGGTTCGGGTTGAGGTCGAGGGCGCGGCGGAAATATTCCGCCGCCTTGCGGGCATCGCGGCGCTCGAGCCAGATTCCGCCGCAGCTCTCCAGCACGCCGAAGTGGTAGGGATTGAGCCTGAGCGCGTGCGCGTATTCGGCGAGCGCGCGGTCCGTGTCGCCGAGATCGTAGTAGGCGTCGCCGAGCCGGTTCCAGACTTCGGCGAATTCCGGCTTCAGCGCGACGACCTGGTTGAACTTCTCGATCGCGGAATCGATTTCGTTCTCGTGGATGAGCTCGATCCCCTGCTGGAACAGCGCGTCGGCGGTGGTGTCGTCGGCACGCATCCACAGCCCCCAGAGCGCCTGCTCCGCCATTCCGCGGACCAGTTCGTCGTCGTCCCACAGCATCTGGAGCATGCGCGGCACGTCCTGCTGCGTGCCGACCTCCGCCAGGCGCGCGAGCGCGGCACGCCTCTGATCCGGCTGCGCGCTGTTCAGCCGCGTCAGCGCCTCATCCCGGGAGATCGGCGACCAATCCGCCGCCGCCGCGAGCGTGGCCGCGCAGCCCAGGATCAAGGCCGCGGAAAAAACACGGATTCGCAATCGAGTCATGCGCCCACCCATCCTCTTCGACGCGCCCAGCGACCGCGGGGTTCCAGTGTGCGGCCGCCGCGGGCGCGACGCAACCCATGGAAAACAAGATCCCGTCGTCTGGCGGGCCTGAAACAGGGCTTGTTCCCCAGGGCATGGTTTACGCCGGCGCGATTTCGAGGATCGAGACCGGAGAGCCGGTCGGGATGAGGCGAACGAGCGAAAAGCCCGATGCGGCCAGCAGGCTCCGAAACTCGGCTTCCGTTCGCTCGCGCGCGCAACCATACATGGCCATCATCTGCAGGTCGACCAGATAGTCGGTCGCCCGCCCGCGCGAGGGATCGACCTCGAGGATCTGTTCCCCGATCAGCAGGCGGGCGTCGGGCCTCATCGCCCGCCGGCACGTACGCAGGATGCGCAGGCAATCCTCGTCGGACCAGTTGTGCAGCACCCGGATCAGCAGATACAGATCCGCTCCTTGCGGCACGCGTTCGAAGAAGTCGCCGCCCTCGGCGGTCATTCGACCCGACAGGAGAGCTTCGGGCGGTATGGCGTCGATGACGTCCTCGCGGTCGTACACCACTCCCCGGGGCGCGGGAAACAGCGCCAGGACCCTTCGCAGCGTTTCGCCGTTGCCGCCGCCGATGTCCGCGATCAGGGCGGCGCGCGAGAAGTCATAGCTCTGCGCGATCGAGTGGTGCCGATCGTCGGTAAAGTGCGCCATGAACGCGTCGAAGATCCGCGCTTCGTCCGGATGGCGGCGCAGATAGTCGAAGCGGCTCACACCCCAGGCGGCCTGGTGCGGGTTGCCCCCGCGCAGCGCCGCATCCAGCGCTCCCCAGGCTTGCCAGGAGCCGGGCGCGGTCCAGAACCGCGCCGCGTAATGCAGGCTGTCCGCCGTATCCGTGCGCAGCAACAGGGAGCGCGGCGTATGCGCGATCATCCCGTCGCGGATCCGGAAGATCCCGAACGCCGACAGCGCGCGCAGCGCGCGCAGCAGCGGCGCGGCCTGCACGCCGCACGCCGCGGCAAGTTCCTCCACGCTTCGGCTTCCTTCCCGCGAGATCCGGTCGGCGACATCGAGATCGGCGACCAGCCGCAGGAGCCGGGATACCTGGAACCCGCGTATCAGCAGATCCAGCGCCGCACGATGATTCTCGTCTCGCGACTCGTTCGCCATGACAGTCCGCCTCCCCGATTGCAATGTACCGCGTGCCCCGCGACGGCCCAAGCCTGCCCGCGCCCGCCGCTACGCGAGGCGCTGCGCCGCACCCTGTGCATCCTGCGCGTGCGTCAGCGACCGACCAGGCCGCCGAACGGCACCCAGCGCCGCCCGTCGAAACGGACCAGTTGCAGCTGCTTGATGGGGAAATGATCGGTGGGACGCGTGCGCAGCGCGATGCCTGGCAGCAGCATCGGCAGGCGCAGGCCGTCGAGCCGGTTCGCCTGGCGCATGAGGTTTTCTCGCGTCAGTTCGTCGCCGCACTGCGCCAGCACATGGATCATCGCCTGCGCCGTGATGTAGCCCTGCACGTTTCTCTCGTCGTCGATGTCGCCCTGCGGGTAATACTTCGACAACCAGGTCCGGTAATCCCGCACGCCCGGATCGGCGGCCCATCTCGCGTCGTTGACATCCTTCATGAAGGTGGCGCTGATCAGCCCGACCGATTTCTCCAGCCCGGCGGCGCGCAGCGTTATGGACGTCGATGACGCGGGCATGGTGACGATGTGCAGCGGCCGCCAGCCGATGTCGTAGGCCTTGCGGATGGCCTGGGCCGCGGCCCGGGTGGTGGAGAAATCCACCAGCGTGTCGGCACCGGAAGACTGAAGACTGATGATCTGCTGATCGACGGTCGGGTCGGTCAGCTCGTAGCTCGCTTCCGCGACGACCATGCCGGCGCCGCGTTCGCCGAGCGTGCGCCGGAACGCGCCGAGGAGGCTCTTCCCGTAGTCGTCGTTCTGGTACAGGACGGCGACCCTGGCGGCGGGACGGCTGTCGAGCAGGTATTTCGCGTACACGGCCGCCTCCTGCTCGAAGCTGTAATGCAGCGGGATGGTCCAGGGCAGGGCCTCGGCGTCCCCGAGCTTCGGATTTCCCGTCAGGATGAACAGCTGGGGAATGCGTCGCGCATTGAGATACCGGGAGATGGCCGCGTTGGTAGGCGTGCCCACGGTGCCGAAGATGAGCAGAACGTTCTCCTGCTCGATGAGCTTGCGAGTCTGCTCCACGGTCTTCGGCGGACTGAACCCGTCGTCCAGGCTGATCAGCCTGAGCTTTCTGCCGTTGACTCCGCCCTCGTCGTTGACCTTGGCGAAATAGGCGGCCATGGCCTTGCCGACGGTGGCATAGGCCGATACCGGACCGCTGTAGGGAATGGTCTGGCCGATGCGGATCTCGGCGTCCGTGACCCCCGGACCATACGCCTTGCCGGCGCGCGCCTGTGGCGCGTGCAGGCAGGAAAACGCGAGCGTCAGAAGCAGGACGGGCAGACTTTTTCTCATGATCGTGGCTCCCGGGTAATATTCCAACGGCAAGACGGCGTCGGCGTGTCAGCGCCCGCGACGCAGGGCGCGGCGATCGGCCGCTCCCCGCGCAGACGGTTCACATGCCGCTACGGCGGCCTGCGCTCGCGCTCCGGGCGGCGCGCCCGATCCGTCGTGCCGAATCGTAGCGGGCGGGTACCGGGAAGTCCTTGGTTCAGGAGCTTAATCGTTCTGAATTTCCGCTCTGGGTAAATCGCATGACGCCGGACGAACTCCGCTTCGGAAAATTCCGCCTCGATCTGCGCCGGCGCCGGCTCTTCGGCGACGGCGCACCGCTCGAGCTCAAGAGCAGGGCATTCGACATCCTCTGCGTGCTGGCCTGCGCGCGCGGCGAAGTCGTCACCAAGGACCAACTGATGGCGAAGGTATGGCCGGGGCTCGTGGTCGAGGAGAACAACATCCAGGTGCATGTGTCCGCGCTGCGCAAGGCGCTGGGCGAGGAAAGGGATTCGCCCGTGCATCTGGTCACCATTCCCGGCCGGGGTTACCGGCTGGTCGGCGTGGAGGAAGTCGCGCCGCGCGGCGCGCTGGATGCCGCGCGCGGCGGAGCGTCTGCGCCCGCGGATCGCCCGTCGATCGCGGTTCTGCCGTTCCAGAACCTGAGCGACGACCCCGCGCAGTCCTACTTCGCCGACGGCGTCGTCGAAGACATCATCACCGGTCTGTCGCGCATCAAGTGGCTGTCGGTCATCGCCCGCAATTCGAGCTTCGTGTACCGGGGCAAGGACGTAGACGTGCGCCAGGTGGGGCGGGAACTTGCCGTGCGCTACGTGCTCCAGGGCAGCGTCCGCCGCTTCGCGCAGCGCGTCCGCATCGCCACGCAGCTCGTCGAAGCGCAGGGCGCAACCCAGGTCTGGGCCGAGCGTTACGACCGGATGCTCGGCAATCTGTTCGAGGTCCAGGACGAGATCGCCATGAGCGTGGTCGGCGCCATCGAGCCGGGCATGAGGAAGATCGAGGTCGAACGGGTGCGGCGCAAGCGGCCCGAAACGCTCGACGCCTACGACCTGTTGCTGCGGGCGCTGCCCTTCGTCTACAAGGTCATGCCGGAAGGCTCCGCTCCCGCGATCCCCCTGTTGCAGAGGGCGCTGGAACTCGAGCCGGACTACCCGGTGGCGCACGCGATGCTCGCCTTGTGCTTCCACGTCCGATACAGCCGCCGAGGCCTGCGCGAAGAGGATCTTCAGGCCTCGATTCGCCACGCGCGGGCCGCCGTGGCCGGCGCCAGCGACGACGCGCTGACGCTCGCGATCGCCGCCTTCGTGATCTGGTTCGACCAGCACGACGTGGCCACCGCGTTCGATCTTTTCGATCGCGCGCTGGCGATCAGCGCCTCGAACGTCGTCGCCCTTTGCACCAGCGCGGTGGCGCTCGCCTGGACGGGGCAGACGCAGCTCGCCATCGAACGAGCCGAGCGCGCGCTCCAGCTCAGCCCGTTCGATGCGTTCAACTATCTTTCCTACGTGGCCCTTTCCGGCGCGAACTTTCAATGCAAGCGCTACGACCTCGCCCACCAATGGGCGCGACGGGCGGTGGAGGCGAACCCGGATTTCAGCGTGCCGTATGCGTACCTCACGGCCGCGCTGGTCCGGCTGGGATGCGCCGAGGAGGCGAAATCGGCGGTCCGGACGATGCTCGCGCTCGACCCCGGCTTCACCATTCGGCGGTACCGGGTCACGGTCGGCGTCAATCCCGAAGTGTTCTCGGAGTTCGCGCAGGCTTGGCGCGAGGCCGGGATGCCCGAGTAACGCGCGGGCCGGCGGACGCGACCCGAACGCAGCGGCAGCGCCCCGCCCGCGGCCTGCGGGGATCCCGGCGAATGCGGTTACAATGCGGCGGGCGCTCGAATCGCACACTCACGACTCATTCTCCCCGCACGTGAATCGGAAGATCCCGTCCATGAAACCGCTGTTTTCGCTGGTGCTGATGGCCTGCGCCGCCGCGGCGCAGGCCGCCCCCTACCCGCTCGGCACCATGACCTGCGACGACATCGGCGCGTTCGCCTCCGAAGCCATGGGATGGCGGAAAGCGGGCGTGCCGCGCGAGCAGGCGATGGCCCGCCTCGACCAGCGCCAGTACGGCGACCCGGTGGAGAAGAAGAACCTGATCGCGGTAGTCGATCTGGTCTACGGTCCGTACGGGCGCAACTGGGGCGTGGAGAGCGCCGGCAACGTGCTCAAGACCGATTGCATGACCGGCCGGGAGCAGAAGTGAGCGCGGTTGCGCTGCGCGCCCTGCCGCCGCCAGCGCAGCCGGGCATGCGGCTCGCCGACATCGACACCCCGGCGTTGCTGCTCGACCTCGACGCCTTCGAGCGCAATCTTGATCGCCTGGACGCCACGCTGCGCGGCGTGCCGGTGCGCGTGCGGCCTCATTCCAAGTCGCACAAGTGTCCCGAGATCGCATTACGCCAGCTCGCCCGCGGCGCCGTCGGCGTGTGCTGCCAGAAGGTCTCCGAGGCGGAAGCGATGGTCGAAGGCGGCGTGCCCGACGTGCTGGTCAGCAACGAAGTGGTCGGCGCGCCAAAGATCGCCCGCTTGGCAGCGCTCGCGAAGCGGGCGCGGGTCGCCGTGCTGGTCGACGACGCCGGCAATGCGGCCGAGCTGGACGAGGCGGCGCGGCGCGCCGGCATCGCGCTGGAAGTGCTCATCGAAGTGAACGTCGGCGCGAACCGCTGCGGCATCGCCCCCGGCCAGCCGGTCGTGGCGCTCGCCAACCGCATCCTCTCCCTCGACAACCTGCGCTTCGCCGGGCTGCACGCGTATCAGGGCGCGGCGCAGCACGTGCGCCTGCCCGCGGAGCGCCGCACGCTCATCGACCGCGCCGTGCAGCAGGTGCGCGCCACGCTCGAGCTGCTCCACGAGCACGGCATCCGGTGCGAAACCGTCACCGGCGCCGGCACCGGCACGTACCTGCTCGAGGCCGGCAGCCGGGTCTACAACGAGATCCAGCCCGGCTCCTACATCTTCATGGACGCGGATTACGGTCGCAATCTCGGCGAGGACGGCAAGCCGGTGCACGACTTCGAGCAGAGCCTGTACGTCTGGGCCACGGTGATGAGCCGGGCCACGTCGGAGCGGGCGATCGTGGACGCGGGATTGAAAGCCGTATCGGTGGACTCCGGCATGCCGCTGGTGGCAGGCGGCGGCGCGGAATTCCTCAGGGCTTCCGACGAGCACGGCGTGCTCGGAACGATTTCCGGGCGCGAATTCAGGCTCGGCGAAAAGATCCGCCTGGTCCCTGGCCACTGCGACCCGACGGTGAACCTGTACGACTGGATCGTCTGCTATCGCGGCGAGGAGGTCGAAGCCGTCTGGCCCATCGCCGCCCGCGGGGCTTTCTATTGATCTCCAACACAGTGAACCACGGAGGGCACGGAGGAAAAGAGAAAGGAGAATCTCAACGCAAAGGTCGCAAAGAAGCGCAAAGGACGCAAAGAAACCTGACAGAGCTCCCGGCATTTCCGGCGTCTGCGAGCGTGTCGTTTGAGTCGGATGCGGAGTTTCGTCTCTCGCCCTTTCCTGATTTCCTCCGTGTCTTCTGTGGTTCCCTCCTTGAGGGTGAAAAGACCATGCCCGGGCCCAAGACCTACCAGTTCGACACGCTCTCCCTGCACGCCGGCCAGCAGCCCGACCCGCAGTTCGGCGCGCGGGCGCAGCCGATCTACTTCACGACGTCGTACGTGTTCAAGGACACCGAGCAGGCGGCTTCGCTGTTCAACATGGAGCGCGCCGGCCACGTCTACACGCGCATATCCAATCCGACCAATGCCGCGCTCGAGGAACGCATCGCGGCGCTGGAAGGCGGCGTGGGCGCGATCGCCACCGCCAGCGGCCAGGCGGCGCTGCACCTGGCGATCGCCACCCTGATGGGCGCCGGCTCGCATATCGTCGCCTCGCGCTCGCTCTACGGCGGCTCGCACAATCTGCTGCAGTACACGCTGCCGCGTTTCGGCATCGAGACAACCTTCGTCGATCCGCGCGACGTCGACGCATTTCGCGCGGCGATCCGCCCGAATACGCGGCTGATCTTCGGCGAGACGCTCGGCAACCCCGGGCTGGACGTGCTCGATCTGCCGCGCGTGGCGGACATAGCGCACCAGGCCGGGCTTCCGTTGCTGCTGGACTCCACCTTCACCACTCCGTACCTGATGCGGCCGTTCGATCTCGGCGCCGACCTCGTCTTTCACTCCGCGACCAAGTTCCTCGGCGGCCACGGCGTCGCCATCGGCGGGCTGCTCGTGGACGGCGGCAAATTCGACTGGGACGGATCGGGGAAATTTCCGACGCTGACCGAGCCGTACGAGGGCTTCCACGGGATGGTGTTCACCGAGGAGTCGACCACCGCGGCCTTCCTGCTGCGCGCGAGGCGCGAGGGCATCCGCGATTTCGGCGCCTGCATGAGCCCGATGAACGCGTTCCAGATCCTGCAGGGGCTGGAGACGCTGGGGCTGCGCATGCAGCGCCACATCGACAACACCAGAAAGGTCGTGGCGTTCCTCGACAGGCATGAAGCCGTGGCGAAAGTGCTGTACCCGGAACTGCCCTCGCACCGCGACCATGCCCTCGCGATGAAACTGCTCCCGAAGGGCTGCGGCGCGGTGTTCAGCTTCGAACTGAAAGGTGGCCGCGCGGCAGGGCGTCGCTTCATCGGGTCGCTGAGGCTGTTCTCGCACCTGGCCAACGTGGGCGACGCGAAGTCGCTGGTCATCCACCCGGCGACGACGACGCACTACCGCATGGATGAAACGGCATTGCGCGCGGCGGGCATCACCGAAGGCACCGTGCGGCTGTCGATCGGGCTCGAGAATCCCGACGATCTGATCGAGGACCTGTCGCGCGCGCTGTACGCCTCGCAGAAGATCTGAAGCGTCAACTTCAAAAGAAAGGCGTGACGCAAAGGGCGCAAAGGATCGCAGAGGGCGCAAAGAAAAGACGAAACACATAACATGCCGCAGTTTCCTTGCGGCGAAAGCATCGCGTTTGCGACGCCAACGGGAAACTTGGTCTTTATGCAAAGCCTCATTGAATTCCGGTTTGTGGACCGAATGGTAGACTCCAGAAAACGTTTATCCGGTACGGAGTCGATGCGCCCAAGCCTTCCCCGTCCATCCTCAATGTGCGTAAGGTGCGGTAAAGCCCATCGTGGCCCGCCTGACAGGACGGCGATCTGCCTCGAGCCCCAACCAGGCGGCAAGATCTGCGGCGGCCGGATCACGTGGATCTCGAACCCGGATGCCTGGCTGCGGTGTGCCTCATGCCGGGCGACCGGCTTTGTCGACGCGAAGCAATGTCCGGACTGTGCCGGCATTGGCTGGCTGCTGCGCCCCGTATGATCCTCGAGACGGATCTGCTCATGAAAAACTATGATCTCGGCAGCTCAGTGCTCACGCTCATGCGGACGCGTTCGATCCATCGAGCATGGATGGAGCGGGTATTGAAGAACCCGGAAAGGACAGAGAACGACGCCGAGAACCCGAGCCTTGTGCACGCGGTAGGGAGAATTCCCGAACGCGCGAATCGCGAACTGCACGTGGTGTATGACCGGTCAGTCGATCCGGCCAACGTCGTGAACGTATTCTTCGATCAGAACGTCTACAAGTAGGTCGTCCAGCGCCAAGTGCACGGCGGCGTTCTCCCTGATTCCGCGCGCGCTGCACGCGTCGCAAAAGGCCTGACACGCGCTCTAAAGAAATTCACGACGCAAAGGTCGCAAAGGAGCGCAAAGAAGAGCAAAGGAGAAAAGGAAAGTATTGATCGGATATTCCGCGGCGTTGAGCCTGAGCAGGAAAGAGAAAGTTTGTTGCTTCTCGGAAGAGCAAACAGCGTCATCGGCATCAAAGCAGCCAGCGGGGTACATCGAAAACGCCATCGCACAAACACCGAAGTTCAGATATTCATGTCTCTCTTTGGGTCCTTTGCGCTCCTTTGTGGCCTTTGCGTTTTGCTTTTTCTTAGTAGGACATTCCCCCGGGAAGCGGGGGTGGGGAGGCCCCGGCCGGGAACTTTCGGGCTAGCATTTGCATCCTCGGGGTAAAGGGGGGCCGGATGGAGCCATCCGCTGCTGATCGGGAGTACTTCGAGCGCGCGGTCGGCGAAGCGCTCGATGCCCTGTACGGGGCGGCGCTACGCATGTGCCGCGACGATTCCCGGGCCCAGGACCTGGTGGCTGAGACCGTCGTGCGCGCGTGGAGCCACTTTGGCGCGCTGCGCGACCGGCAGTGTTTCCGCGCCTGGCTGTTCAAGATCCTCACCAACGTCTTCTTCGAGGAGTGCAGGCGTCAGTCCGCCTCCTCCAATCCGGCGAGCCTCGAGGCGATGGCCGAGGAAGACGCCGAGGCAGAGGCGCCGTTTTCCATTTTCGAGAAGCTGCATCAGCCGTTCCTGCTGTGGTGGGGTGCGCCCGAGCAGGAATTTCTCAACGGCCTGCTGCGCGAACACCTGGACCGGGCGATAGCCGCGCTGCCTGAGGTATTTCGCACGGTGTTCGTCCTGTGCGAACTGCAGGGCTTCAGCTATCAGGAAATCGCCGAAATGCTCGCCGTGCCGGTGGGGACTGTGCGCTCGAGGCTGGCACGCGCGCGCTCGATGCTGCAGCGTGCGCTTTGGGAAGACGCGCAAGCCGCCGGCATCCTGAAATCGGGGGCTGTTCCGCCAAGCGACGAGTCGGCCCAGGCGGCCACGCCATGAGCGTCGGCGAGATCCGTGCCGCGCGCCACTATGAAAGGAGCGTAAGCTCAAATGCCGGACGTACGTAAGATCTCCTGCGAAGAGGCGCTTCAGCACCTCTATGAGCATCTGGACCACGCTCTGACCGCCAACGACGCGGCAGAGGTGGAATATCATCTGAAAACCTGCCGTGCCTGCTTTTCCCGGGCGGAATTCGAGAAACGGCTCAAGGAACGCCTGGCCTCGATCGGTCGCGAGCAGGCTCCAGAGGCACTGCAGAAGCGGGTCCGCGACCTGCTTCGCCGCTTCTGACCTGCAAAGCAGCGTAGTCGCAGACTGTCAATGGTTGCGATCCTCCGCTATCAGCGCGATCACATCCTGGAGGCGGTGCGCGCCATGTACACCGACGTGGCGGCGCACCCCGGCAAGCTTTTCCACTTCCCGACCGGGCGATCGGCCTGCCTGTTTGTCGGCTACCCGGAATCGCTGCTGAACCGCATTCCGCCAGTCGCGGTGGAGTGTTTTGCCGGCGTAGGCTACCCGTTTCTGGCGGGCACCATCGAACCGGGAGATATCGTGCTCGACGTTGGCTCGGGCAGCGGAACCGATGCGTTGATCGCGTCGCATTTCGTGGGGCCCCAGGGCAAGGTCTACGCCCTGGACATGACCGACGCGATGCTCGACCGGCTCCGCGACAACGCGCGCAGGATGGGCGCGGACAACGTCCTTGGTCTGAGCGGAAATGCCGAGGAGATCCCCTTGCCGGATGCGAGCGTCACCTATGTAACCAGCAACGGTGTGCTCAATCTGGTTCCCGACAAGCGCAAGGCATTCAGCGAATTATTTCGGGTTCTTGCGCCGGGCGGCAGGCTTCAGATCGCGGACATCGCGGTCGGGCTGCCAGCGTCCCGCGAGTGCCGCGAGAATCCACGGTTGTGGGCGGAATGCATCGTGGGCGCGCTTGCCGAGGACGACTATCTCGACACCCTTCGCGCCGTGGGCTTTGTCGGAGTCGAAGTGCTGGCGCGCCTGGACTACTTCTCCCGCAGCTCCAATGCCGAGACCCGGCACGTGGCCGAAGGCCTGAACGCCCACAGCATCGTGCTTCGCGCGCGCAAGCCAGACAACAGGGCCGATGGCATCGGCGGTCGCATCCTCGCATTCCTGCGGCTGGCCTGGCGGGATTTTCCCTGATCCAGAGGACAGAGGACGGAAGACTGTGTGCGGCGCTGCCGCGCCTTTAACAGTCTTCAGTTTTCTGTCCTCCGTCCTCTGGAATTTGTCCTCTGTCTTCCGTCCTCTGTCTTCTGGCTTCTGTTCCCCGGGAACTTTGGCTGGTTCCCTTTCATCCTTCCTGAGTGCAGGCACCATTCACTCGAGCGGAGGAATCCAATGACGACTGCACTTGCAGTAGATCGCGCAGAACTCGAATCCAAAGTCAAAGAGATGTATCGGCAGGTTGCAGACGCCCCTTCTGGCGAATTCCACTTCGAGATGGGGCGAGGGCTTGCCGAGCGGCTGGGCTATGCCCCGGCCGATCTCGATCGCGTTCCCCCAGAGGCAGCGGAGTCTTTCGCCGGCGTCGGATTCCATGTGGATCTCGCGGATATTCGCGCCGGAGATGAGATTCTCGATCTGGGCAGCGGAAGCGGAATGGACAGTTTCGTGGCGGCTCTCAAGACCGGCGCCGCCGGGCGCGTAACCGGGCTCGACATGACGGACGCGCAGCTCGCGAAAGCCGAGCGGCTGCGCACGCGAGGGAACTTCGCTCGAGTCTCGTTCCGCAAGGGCTATATCGAGGACCTCCCGTTCCGATCGGAGGCTTTCGATGCGGTGATCAGCAACGGCGTCATAAACCTGTCCGCCGACAAGCTGCAGGTGTTTCGCGAGGCGGCGCGGGTGCTGAAGCCGGGCGGCAGACTGGCGATCTCCGACATCGTCACCGACAAGCCTCTTCCCGAAGGCGTGACGTGCAACGCCACCCTGTGGGCCGCGTGCATCGGCGGAGCAATGCAGCAGGACGCATACCTCGCCGCCATTACGGCCGCGGGGCTGCGCGTGCGGCAGGTCCGCGAGAATCCACAGTACCGGTTCCTGTCCCCGAATGCCACGAATGCGGCCCGCAAGTACGGTGTGAAGAGCGTGTCGCTCGTGGCGACCAAGAGCTGAAGCGGAGGCATTCATGACTGACGCAAGAACAGTCGGGCGCAGCGTGTTTGCCGCCGCTGTGCTGACCTGGTTTGCCGGCCTTGTCGCGGCGGCGTCCTGCCTTGGGCTCCCCTTCGGCGTAGCAGCGCTGACGGCAATCGGAGCCGGGGCCTTTGCCTCCGAGCACGGGCTGTTAATCCCGGTGTTCGAAGTGATGCTCCTCCTCGCTACCGGCAGCGCCGCGCTGCTGGCGCACCGGACCGGACGCCGGCGCGCCCACATCTATCTCGCGGTGTCCGTGCTGCTCGCGGGCGGGGGCATCTTCTTCCACGCGGCGCCGGTCATCGCCGGCATGGCGTTGCTGGCGCTGGTGACGGCGCGACTGGCCGCGCACGCACGCGCCGCCGGCCTTTGCTGACGCCGCGTTTTTCCACCACGCATCAAGAGGAGGCCATCGATGAAAAATCTGCTGAGTTTGGTGTTGGGAGCGTGCATCGCCTGGACTGTGAACGCCGCGCCCTCCGACACAGAGAAGTTGCTCAAGGCGGCGGAAGCCGGCGACACCGCCAGGATCGAGGCGCTCCTTGCCGCCGGGGTGGATGTCGACGGCCGGGACAAGCGCGGCTTCACGCCGCTGATGTATGCAGCCGCAAACGACCGCGTCCCGGCGATCGAGCTGCTGATCCGGCGCGATGCGGATGTGAACGCACAGAGCGACATCGGCGAAACGGCATTGATCTGCGCCGTCCGTTACGGCCGGGGCAAGCCGGAAACGCTCAAGGCGCTGATCGACGCCGGCGCGAACGTCAACGTCGCCATGAAGGACGGCGGCAGCGCGCTTTCCTGGGCCAGAAAGAAGAACCGCTCGGAGGCCGTCGCCCTGCTCGCGCAGGCCGGCGCGCGTTAACGGAAAAGCCTCTCAACGCGGAGGGCGCAAGGACGCAAGGGAATTTCGAAATCAGGATCGACCCAGCATGACACCAAGGAGGGAGATATGAACGCAATTTATCGAATCATCGGCCGTTCGCTTATGGTTGTGACTTTGGCAGCCGCGAGCACTGCCGCGTGGAGCCAGCAGGATGCGACGAAACCCACACTCTACGAGCGGCTCGGAGGCATCTATCCGATCGCCACGGTCGTCGACGACTTCATCGAGCGGCTGCTCGTCAACCAGACGCTCAACGCCAATCCGCGAATCGATGAAGCGCGCCACCGGGTTCCGAAGGCCGGCTTGAAGTTCCAGGTCACCGCGCTGGTATGCCAGGTCACCGGCGGGCCCTGCGTCTACACCGGGCGCGACATGCGCAGCGCGCACGCGCACCTCAACATCGGCGAACGCGAGTGGCAGGCGTTGGTCGCCGACTTCATCAAATCGCTGGACTACTTCAAGGTGCCGAAGCCGGAACAGCAGGAGTTGCTGGCGATCGTGGGTTCCACCAAGCCCGAGATCGTGACCCGTCAGTAGAAAAGCGAACCACGAAGGCACGAAGACACGAAGGGGCACGAAGAAATCTCGTTCTGGGTTTCTCGTGCCCCGTTCAACTTCGCGGGTTGCGCACCCCATCAACCTGTTTCGGAGGCAGGCTCTCTGGGTCGAGAATCTCTTTCTCTCTGTGTTCCTCCGCGTCCTCTGCGTTGAGAGCTTAATGCCGCCGCTATTCGACCTTGACGCCGGAGCGCTTGACAACATTGGCCCAGCGGGCGATTTCGGAGCGCATGAAGTTGCCGAGCGACTCGGGCGTATCGGCGCGCACTTCGGTACCCTGCGCCGCGAGCTGCGCCTGAATCTCGGGGAGCGCGAGGATTCGCCGAATTTCCGTGTTGAGCTTCTGCACGATCTCTCGTGGCGTTCCCGCCGGTGCCAGGATGCCCTGCCACGAGCCGGTCTCGAATCCAAGCAATCCCGATTCTGCAACCGTGGGAATGTCCGGTGCCGCGGCAGCGCGTTTCGGCGAGGACACCGCGAGCGCTCTGAGCCTGCCGCCCTTGACGTGGGGATAAGTCGGCAGCATCCCATTGAACAGCACGTCCGCGTGGCCGGCGACCACGTCGGCGATCGCCTGCGAGCCGCCCTTGTAGTGGATATAGGTCCATTCGACACCGGTGCGAAGCGCGAACTCGACTGCGGCAAGATGCGGTGCGCTGCCTGCGCCGGCAGTAGCGAAGTTCAGTTTGCCTGGCTTCGATTTCGCCAGATCGACAAGCTCCTTTACTGTTCTGGCGGGAACTGACGGATGCACGCCCAGAACATGCGGCGAGTAGCTGATCATCATCACCGGCTCGAAGTCCTTTCCGGGATCGAACGGCAGGTCGGGGAAAACGCTCGCGCTGATGCAAAGCGCGAGGATGTCGGTCAGCAGCAGCGTGTGGCCGTCCGCCCGAGCCTTGGCGACGAGGTTCGCGCCGATGTTGCCGTTGGCACCGGGGCGGTTTTCGACCACAACGGGCTGGGCCCAGGCCTCGTGCATCTTCTGCCCGATCGCCTGTGCAAGGACGTCCGACGTCCCTCCCGGCGTGTACGGCACGATGATGCGGATGTACTTCGCCGGGTAACTGTCGGCGTCGGCAAGCGTGCCATACGCCGCCAGGCCGGCGAACATCAAAATCTCAACGCAGAGGCGCAGAGAACGCAGAGGGCGCAGAGAAAAGCCAAAATGAGAATCGAGACGCAAAGATCGCCAAAGGGCCGCAAAGGTCGCAAAGGGAAAGCGAATGGGAATGATCGATAGCAGCGCGGCGCGAATTGTCGGGTGCTGTCCATGTCAACTCATAATAGATCGAGCCAACTATTTCTATCTCGTGTTTTCTCTGCGAACTCTGCGTCCTCTGCGCCTCTGCGTTGGATGTTGATGTTAAGCCTTGACGAGTTCCAACCCCCGCCAGTCGAAGGTGAGCCCGTGGCCCGGGGTGTCGGGCGCAATCGCGAAACCGTCCTCGATCTTCAGTTGCGGCGCGACGAAGCGTTCCAGGCCGAAGCCGTGCGCCTCCAGATACGAGCGATTGGGCGCCGCCGCGAGCAGATGGACCGTGACGTCGTGCGCCCCGTGCGAGGTGACCGGCAGGTTCATCGATTCGGCGAGATGCGCCACTTTCATGAACACGCTGACCCCGCCGCAGTTGGTGACGTCCGGCTCGGGATAGGTCACGCCGCCGGCGCGGATCATGTTGGCGAACTCGTAGAGCGTGTGCAGGTTCTCTCCGGTGGCCACCGGCAGCCCGCCCTCGCGCACGATGCGAACGTGGCCTTCGATGTCGTCCGGGATCGTGGGCTCTTCCAGCCATACCGGATTGAAGGGCTGAAAGGCGCGCGCGGCGCGGATCGCCTCGTCGGCGCTCCAGCGCATGTTGGCGTCCACCATGAGCGGAAAATCCGGCCCGAGGTGCTCGCGCATCGCCTTCACCCGCGCCGCGTCCTCGGAGACCTTCTCCCGCCCGACCTTCATCTTGATGGCGCGGAAACCTCTGCGCAGATTGTCGTCGGTCTGCCGTAGCAGCTTTTCGAGCGGAAACTGCAGGTCGATGCCGCCTGCATAGCAGGGCACGCGCGGATCGGTGCCGCCGAGCAGCCGCCACAACGCCGTGCCGTGGCGCCGCGCCTTCAGGTCCCAGAGCGCGATGTCGATCGCGGAGATCGCCATCGCGGCGGCGCCGCCGCGTCCGCCGTAGTGCAACCGCCACCACATCTTCCGCCACAGCGCCTCGATGCGGTCCGATTCGGCGCCGACGAGCATCGGCTTCAGGTCCCGTTCGACGGTGGCGTGGATCGCCGCGCCGTTGGTGCCCACGGTGAAGGTGTAGCCCACGCCTTCCGCGCCGTCCGCGTCCGTGATGCGCACGGTGACAAGCTCGAAGCGCGCCATTTCACCGTGCATGCTGTCGGAGAGCACGGCAGGCAGCGGAATGAGGTAATGCCCGGACTCGACTCGGACGATCACGGTATTCATCGCTCGTTTCCCCTCGATGCGCCGGCGCGACGCGCAGGCGATTAGAATGCCGGCCGTAACGCCGGCGAACCAAAGGAGCCTTCGGAGTGTACCTCAACGTCGACGGCCATCGAGTCTACGCATATACGGCCAACCGCGGCCTCGATGCCGCGCGGCCGACCGTGATCTTCGTTCACGGCGCGGCCAACGATCACGGCGTCTGGGCGCTGCAGAGCCGTTATTTCGCCTACCATGGCTGGAACGCGCTCGCGCTGGATCTGCCCGGGCACGGCCGCTCCGGCGGCGCCGCGCGGTCTTCGGTGCGCGAGCTGGCGGACTGGCTGGCGCGGGTGATGGACGCCTCGTCGACAGCCCGCGCCGCGCTGGTAGGGCACAGCATGGGCTCGCTGATCGTGCTGGAAACGGCGGCGGCCCATGCCGACCGCGTCTCGAAAATCGCGCTCATCGGCATCGCCGTGCCGATGCCCGTGTCGGAGCCGCTGCTCGACGCCTCCCGGGCGAACGACCACCTCGCCTACGAGATGATCAACGTCTTCGCACACGGCAACGCCGCCCAGATCGGCGGCAATCGCGTGCCGGGGATGTGGATGCTGGGCAACAACATGCGCCTGATGGAGCGCGCCGCGCCGGGCGCGCTGTATGCGGATTTCAGCGCGTGCAACGGCTATGCCTCCGGGCTGGAAGCCGCCGGCAAGGTGCAATGCCCGGCGCTGCTCGTGCTCGGCCAGCGCGACCTGATGACTCCCGCGCGCGCGGCGCGCGACGTTGCCGCGAAGCTCAGGGATGCAAAGACGATCACGCTGCCCGGCGCGGGCCACTCGCTGATGGCGGAGAGGCCGGACGAAGTGCTGGATGCGCTGATGGAGTTTCTAACCTGATTCGCCCACCACGGCATCCGCCCACCTACCTTACCCACCTGACCCTCCCACCTCACCCCGGCGCGCGGACACGTTACCGACGAAGTCGGCCGATTGCGGGCAGCGCGCCGCGTTCCGCCTCCCGCACCGTGATGGCTCCGCCACTACCGGGTCGGCGGAACCTCTCCCCCTGAAGGCGCAGGGGCGAAAGCGTGGAAGTGGAGGCCGAGGCGGACGAGCGCGGCGCGAGGCGCTACGGGACGTACTGGATCACTTTCTCGGCCTGCTTGAGGAGCGTCTCGGCGTCGCTCACCTCGAACTTGCCCGGCTGCTCGATGTTGAGCGCCTTCACCACGCCGTCCACCACCAGCATCGAGTAACGCTGCGAGCGCACGCCTAGGCCGCGCAGCACCAGGTCGAGCTCCAGGCCGAGCGCCTGGGTGTAGATCCCGCTGCCGTCGGCCATCATGCGCACCTTGCCTTTCACGCCCTGCTCTTTTCCCCAGGCGCCCATCACGAACGCATCGTTGACCGACAGGCACCAGATCTCGTCCACCAGCTTGCGCAGGCGCTGCGCGTTCTGCACGAACCCGGGCAGGTGCTTGGCCGAGCAGGTCGGCGTGAACGCGCCGGGCAGGCCGAAGATCGCGATGCGCTTGCCCTTCACCATCTCCTCGACCTTGAACTCGTTCGGCCCGAGGCTGCATCCGGGCTGCTCTTCGTCGATGAATTCCCACAACACACCGGCGGGCAGCCGGTCGCCGACTTTGATCGTCATTCTTGTCTCCTTGTGTCGATAGGTCTGCGGCGACGATTCTACTCCGCCGCGGGAGCGGTCTTTCGATGCGGTCTAGGCGAGGTTGACACCGCCGGCGCCGGGCTTAGACTGTGCGCCCTCGATGCGAATCAACACATGAGCAAAGCGTTTACCAGGGACGCCGAACGCGACGACGAGGACCGGGAAGACTCCGTTCCCGCCCTGCCCGCGGGCGTGAAGAACTACGTCACCCCGGCCGGCTACAAGCGGCTCAAGGACGAGGCGCTGCAACTGCTCGACAAGGAGCGCCCGGAGCTGGTGAAGGTAATCCAGTGGGCGGCGTCGAACGGCGATCGCTCGGAAAACGCGGACTACATCTACGGCAAGCGCCGGCTGCGCGAGATCGACCGGCGCATCCGCTTCCTCACCAAGCGGCTCGATGCCGCCGTGGTGGTCGATCCCGCCACGCGCGAGGAAACCGACCAGGTGTTCTTCGGCGCGACGGTCACCGTCGCCGACCCATCGGGCGAAGAAAAGACGTACGCCATCGTCGGCATCGACGAAGCCGACGCCACCCGCGGCCGCATCAGCTGGATCTCTCCGCTCGCCAGGGCGCTGCTCAAGGCCTACGAAGGCGACACGGTTACGCTGCGCACCCCCGCCGGCGAGGAGCGCCTCGAGATCGTCCGAGTCGAGTACAAGGCGATCGATTGACCACCGCACCCACCTCACCCCGGCCCTCTCCGCCCTTCAGGGGGAGAGAGTGACAAGACATCGAAGCATCCAAGGTATTGCCACGATCAATGGTTTTCCTCTCCCTCTCCGCCCGCGTGCGGGGGGAGAGGGCCGGGGTGAGGTGGGCAGTAGCCGAGGTGTTGCGCCAACGCAGTGATCAGCGGCCCCAGCTTGGGCGGGCTCGCCTCCAGGGCGACCGGCACCCCGGCGCGCCGCAGGGCATCGCTGCACACCGGCCCGATGGAGGCGACGGTCACGCGCCCGAGCCCTATGCGTACCTCCTCGGCGCGGCCGAGTTTGACTGCGTGCCCGAACAGGTTGAGCACCTGGGACGCGCTGGTGAAGACCGCTGCGTCGACCTCGCCGCGGCCGAGCGCATCCATCAGCCGCACCAGCGGCGCGGTGTCCGCCGGCAGCGACCAGCGATAAGTCGGAATCTCGATGACCGTGGCGCCGCGCAGCGTCAACGCCCGCTCGAGCTCGATATTGGTGTCGCCGTAGCGCTGCACCAGCACGCGCTCGCCTTGCAGCGGCACGTCCTCGATCGCATCCAGCACTTCGCGGGTGGTGTAAGGCCCGGCGGCGTTGCGGTCGATGCGCACGCCTCGCGCGCGCAGCACCGCGGTCGGCTTCGGCCCACGCACGACCACCGTCGATCCCGCGATCTGCTCCAGGAAGCGCGCGCTCAGCCCGAGCGTGTCGGTCGCTTCGAACAGCGCCCGCACGCCGACCCCGGTCTGGAAGATCACCAGCCGGGGCGCGCGTGCCGGCCATTGCTCGACCAAGGCACGGATCGCGTCCGGATCGACGTCCGGCTGCTCGGACAGCGCCGGGGCGTGCAGCGGCTGCCAGCCGCGCCGGCTGATCAGCGAGACGAGCTGCTCGCCGAGACGGCTCTCCAGGATCGCGACGGTCTTGCCCTTCATCGAACGGCGATTCTACGCGCCGCCCGTCTCACTGGAAGTTGTACACCAGGGTCAGCCAGAGCTTCTCGGTGTCGGGCTTGCGCGCCGCCCCGCTCAACACGTCCTTCTCGTTGAAGTTCGCGTACTCCAGCTTCGCGAGCAGGTCCTTGCGCAGCGGATAGCTCACGCCGAAGTCGATTTCCTGGCCGTAATGGATGTTGCCGTAGTCGGAGCGGAAGTCGTGCGCTTCCGCGGTCAGGTTCGCCTGCCAGAGCGTGCCGCCGACCACGACGTAGCGGTCGCGGATACCCTGCGGCGGCGTGGTCAGAAACTGGTCCGCCCAGCCCTGGAAAAGGTGGTTGGTTCCCAGCGGCGTCTGGAAGCCGTAGACGCCGTTGTTGCTGGACAGCAGTTCATAGTCGAACCGCGCATAGAACGCCGCCGCCCCGCCGCCCGCGCCGAGGTGCATATAGTGCGCGTCGATGCGCGAGTCGCCGTCGGCATAGGCAGTCTGCCTGGCGTACTCGGCGGTGTAGAACAGCCTCGCCTTGTCGCCCACCGGATAGGCGCCGTCGGCGCGCAGCCCGGCAATGCGGTTGGAGTTGTCCGCAAACCCGGTCGCCGAGGCGGTTTTCGGCGAGTCGTCGAAGTAGCCGTAGCCGACCAGCTTGTTGCCCGGCGACCACTCGTAGGCGGCGTGCAGGATTTCGAGCTCGATGTCCTGCTGGTCGCCGAATACCGTCCGCAGCCGCGTCAGGTGTCCGGCGTAGAGCGCGGTATCCGGCAGGCTCTTGTTCTCCACCGTTGCCCCCGTGAACACCTGCATGATCTGCCGGAAATCGACGTTGCCGATGAACCGCACGTTATCCAGGTTGATGATCTGCTTGCCGGCCCGCACCCGGGTATCGGGAATGCCGGCGTAGTCGAGATAGAGCTGATTCACGTCGGTGACGTCGGGATCGGCGACGACCGGGAACTGGGTCCTGCCGTTCTTCGTGTCGTTGTAGTTGTCGTTCAGGCGGCCCACGTTGATGGCCTGCGCGACGCCGCTGAAGCCGGCGTAGCTGCCGGTCTGCCAGCCGAGCAGCGTGCGCATCGTGAGCGCGTTGGCGTCGAACGGCTTGCCGTCCTGATCGACGTGCTCGTAGCGCGGGCGCAACGTGATGAGCGGCTTGCCCGCCTCGACCGCCTCCAGCGGCGAGGCGGCGTCCGTCCCCTCGGCAAATGCCGGCGCATTCGCGGCGCCCCCGAAAACAAGCAGTAAGGCACCCAAGACTCCGTTTCTCATTTTCTCCCTCTCGAAAAAAGTGCAATAAATTTTCTTTATTGCGCGGACCCGAAACGCGACGACGGCGTCCGCGGCCGGCGTTCAACTCACCAGCAGGTAATAGATCAGCAGCACGTTGACGACCAGCGACACGATCGCGAGCGCGCGCCAGATGGCGGCGGGCCCTTGCGCCAGCAGCGGCGCCGCGCGCGGCGCGGAAAGCGGTTGCGAATCCGCCCGCTCGAAGGCGAGCAGCATTTCTTCCGCGGTCTCGAAACGCAGGCCGGGGTCCCTCGCGCAGGCGCGCAGCAGCAGGTTTTCCAGCCAGCGCGGCACGTCGGGGCGATAGCGCGTCGGCGCCACCGGCGCGCCGAAGGCGGGCCGCTGGAAGGGCTCGATCTCGCCGTACGGGTACTTGCGGGTGAGCAGGTGATAGAGCGTCACGCCCGCGGCGTAGAGATCGCTTTGCGGGCTCGCCTGGCCGCCCTCGAACAGCTCCGGCGCCATGAAGCTCGGCGTGCCGGGGTTTCCCTGCAGCTCGGGGTACGGCACGCCGGCGGCGAGCGCGACCCCCATGTCGAGAATGCGCAGCCCGCCGCCGGGCTCTTCGAGCAGGTTCGCCGGCTTGATGTCCCGGTGCAGGATGCACAGCCGGTGCAGCGCGCCGAGTCCCTTCGCCAGCCTCATGCCGATCTGCGCGACCTCGGCGGCGGTGAAATGCCTGCCGCGGTCGAGCTGGCGCTGCAGTGTCGCGCCCTCGTGATACGTCATCACGTAGTAGAGGAAATGGCGCGCCGCGGGCGACAGCGGAACGATCTGCGGAAAATGCGGCGAGACCAGGCGCTTGGCGAGCCACTCCTCGGCGAGCAGTCCTTCGCAGCTCTCCCGATCTTCCGCGAGCCGCGGGTGCAGCGTCTTCAACGCCAGGACCTGGCCGGAACGCAGCGAGCGCACCGTGTACAGCAGCGTGGCGCGCGACTCGTGCAGCAGTGACAGCACTTCGAACTCGTCGATGCGCTGTCCGGGCTTGAGCCGCGCCGGCACCGGCAGCCGCAGCCCGGCGCCGAGCGCATCGCGCCAGCCGGGCTTCGCGATCGCGTCCACTCTTACCACCAGTGCGGTCGCATTGTCCCGCCCGCCCTCCCGCAGCGCCGCGGCGACCAGCGCGTCGGCGACGAACTGCGGATCGTCGTACAGCCGCAGCAGCTCGTGGACGCGCTTCTGGCCGAGGGGCTGCCACACGCCGTCGCTGCACAGCAGGAACGCGTCGTCGGCGCGCAGCTCGCCGTCGGCGAAGTCGATCGCCAGATGCCGGTCCAGTCCCACCGCGCGCTTGAGCACGTGCTGCATGCCCGGGCGGTCCCAGACGTGATCCTGCGTGAGCTGCGCGCATTCGTCGCCGCTCAGTCGATAGACGCGCGTGTCGCCGACGTGAGCGAGGTAGTAGCGGGTGCCGCGCAGCAGGAGCGCGCTCAGCGTGCTCGCCATCCCGCTCGGAGCGCCTTGCGCGAGCAGCCAGCGATTGGCCGCGGAGAGCACTCTTTCGATTGCGAGCGGCACCTCCCAGGTGTCGGGCGTGGCGTAGTAGTCGGCGAGCAGGCTGCGCACGACATGTTCGGCGGCTTGCCGCCCGCCGCTGCCGCCGGAGACGCCGTCGGCGACCGCGGCCAATATGCCCTTCGCCGCCAGCTCGGAACCGTCCGGCGTCACGACGCCGAAGAAGTCCTCGTTCGCCTGCCGCGCGCCGACGACGCTCGCGTGGCCTACGCGCACGCGCAGCGTCCCCGGCGCCGCTTCGGAGGAAGGGCTGCGCTTGCCGGACAGCTCGACCGGTCCTTCATAACCCATGACGCACCCTCATCGAAGAACGCTTCGGCGCCGTGACCGCAGGCATCGGATCGCAGTTTGCCGTTGCTGCGCTTTTCAAAACCTTGATCTCGCTCAAACCTTCGCCATCGCGAGATGCGCCGCGCCCCAGGTCGTGCGCCACCTCGTCTTCACCGCCGTCAGCCCGATCAGCGCGACCAACGCCAGCGCCGCGAAGATCAGGAATCCGACCTGGTACTGGCCGGTCAACTGTTTCGAATAGCCCAGCGATGAGGCGAGGTAGAAGCCGCCCACGCCGCCCGCCATGCCCACCAGCCCGGTCATGACGCCGATCTCCTTCCGGAAGCGCTGCGGCACCAGTTGAAACACCGCGCCGTTGCCCATGCCCAGCACCAGCATCGCCAGCACGAAAACCACGAGCGCCATCCAGGCCCGCGGCAGGCCGAAGCTGACGGCCGCAAGGAACGCCGCCGCGAGCGTGTACATCACCGACAGCGACCGGATCCCGCCGACGCGATCCGCCACGATGCCCCCCGCCGGACGCATCAGCGAGCCGGCGAAGACGCAGGCGGCGGTGAAGTAACCCGCCATCACCGGCGGCAGGCCGTACTGGTCGTTGAAGTAGATCGTGAGCGAGGACGCAAGGCCGACGAAGCCGCCGAAGGTGACGCTGTAGAAGAACATGAACCACCACGCATCCTTGTCCCGCAGCACGTTCAGGTATTCCGACAGCGGCTTCGGCGCGGGGCAGTCCGGGCTGTTCCTGGCCAGCACCAGATAGGCGATCAAAACCGCGATCAATGGAACGGCGGCGAGCCCGAACACGTTGTTCCAGCCGAAAGCCACCGCCAGGCCCGGTGCGAACAGCGCGGCGAACACCGTGCCGGAATTGCCGGCGCCGGCGATGCCGAGCGCGGTGCCCTGGTGCTCCGGCGGATACCAGCGCGAGGCGAGCGGCAGCGCCACCGCGAACGAAGCGCCGGCCACTCCGAGCGCGACGCCGAGCGCGAGCACCCGCTCGTAGCTGTGGATGCCGAAAAACCACGCCGCGAGCAGCGCGGCGATCACCACCAACTGGCCGAGCGCGCCGGCGAGCCTCGGCTTCAGGTGGTCCACCATGACCCCCATGACGATGCGCAGCAGCGCGCCGGCCAGCACCGGCGTGGCGACCATCAGCCCCTTCTGCGCTGGAGTGAGGACGAGGTCCTTCGCGATCTGCACCCCCAGCGGGCCAAGCATCACCCACACCATGAAGCTGGCGTCGAAATACAGGAACGCCGCGAACAGCGACGGCAGGTGTCCCGACTTGAGAAACGACGATTTCATTTCCTCTCCTTGATCTGGAAAACACGACACGAAGACACGAAGGAAGCAAAGACACGAGGCACGCCGGGTTCGAGCGGTTCTCTTCGATTCTTCGTGTCTTCGTGTTTCGCCGTGGGGTTTGGCGAATTCCATGCGGCCGAGCGCTCAAGCCGGCTCACACCATCAGGTACACCACGCCGTCGTCCACCTTCACCGGGAAAGCGCGGGTGCAGCCTTCGTCGGGCGCCACCGCGCTGCCGTTTTCGAGGTGGACGTTCCAGCCGTGCAGTGGACAGGCCACTTTCCGGCCGAACACGATGCCCTGCGACAGCGGCCCGCCCTTGTGCGGACACTTGTCGCGCAGCGCGAACACCTCGTCGTCCTGATTGCGGAACACGGCGATATCACCTTGCGGCGTGCCGACCACGCGCGCGCCGCGCCTGGGAATCTCGGCGAGTGCGCACACCATCCGCCACTGGCCGAGCGGCGTCACGTCGTTCATCTTCATACAGCGAGCTCCTCGAATTCGCGCGCGTCCAGGCCCTTGATCCGCTCCTCCCACGGATCCTTCTCGCCCTGCAGCGCGTACGCCAGGCGCTCGCAGAGCGCCTGGCGCCCGGCCGCGTCTTCCACCACTTTCCTCCGGATGTAATCCATGCCGACGCGCTGCACGTAATGCACGGTGCGATCCAGATAGCGCGCTTCCTCGCGGTAGAGTTGGAGGAAGGCGCCGGCGTACTCGAGCACTTCTTCCCTGGTCTTCACTTTCACCAGGAACTGCGCCACTTCGGTCTTGATGCCGCCGTTGCCGCCGACGTAGATCTCCCAGCCGGCGTCCACGCCGATGACGCCCACGTCCTTGATGCCCGACTCCGCGCAGTTGCGCGGGCATCCCGACACCGCGAGCTTCACCTTGTGCGGCGCGTACATCTTCCACAGCGCCTTCTCCAGGTCGATGCCCATCTGCGTGGAGTCCTGCACGCCGAAGCGGCACCACTCGGAGCCCACGCAGGTCTTCACCGTGCGCAGGGCCTTGGCATAGGCGAAGCCCGAGGGCATGCCGAGGTCGGCCCACACCTTCGGCAGATCGTCCTTCTTCACGCCCAGCAGGTCGATGCGCTGGCCGCCGGTCACCTTCACGGTCGGGATCCGGTACTTGTCGACCACGTCGGCGATGCGCCGCAGCTCCGCGCTGGAGGTCACGCCGCCGAACATGCGCGGCACCACCGAGAAGCGGCCGTCCTTCTGGATGTTGGCGTGCGCGCGCTCGTTGATGAAGCGCGACTGCGGGTCGTCCTCCGCTTCGTGCGGCCAGGCGCAGATCAGGTAATAGTTCAGCGCCGGCCGGCAGCTCGCGCAGCCGTCGGGCGTGCGCCACTCGAGGAAGCGCATCGCCTGCGGGATCGACAGCAGCCTGTGCTCGCGGATCGCCCGGCGCACCTCTTCGTGGGTCAGGTCGGTGCAGCCGCACATCGGCTTGGTCGCGTTCGCCTGCGGCGTGTAGGCGCCGCCGACGGTGGAGGCGAGGATCTGCTCCACCAGGCCGGTGCACGATCCGCAGGAAGAAGACGCCTTGGTGTGGCTGCGCACGTCCTCCAGCGTGAACAGGCCCTTCTCCTTGATCGCCTTGATGATCGTGCCCTTCGCCACGCCGTTGCAGCCGCACACTTCCATGTGATCGGGCATCGCCACGGCTTTGTTCTGCCCCTGGTGGCCGCTGTTGCCCAGATGCGACTGGCCGAACATCAGGTGATCGCGGATGTCGGCGACGTTCTGCCGGTCGCGCAGGAGCTGGAAATACCAGGCGCCGTCCACCGTGTCGCCGTACATGACGCCGCCGACGATGCGGTTGTCGCGCAGCACGAGCTTCTTGTACACGCCGCCGACCGCATCGTGGAGCACGATCTCCTCGGTATCCGCGCCGCCCATGAAGCTGCCGGCGGAGAACACGTCGATGCCGGTCACCTTGAGCTTGGTCGAGGTGACCGACCCCTCGTAACGGCCGATGCCGAACCGGGCGAGATGATTCGCGCACACCTTGGCCATATCGAACAGCGGCGCGACCAGGCCGTAGCTCACGCCGCGGTGCGCGACGCACTCGCCCACCGCGTAGATGCGCGGGTCGTGCGTCTGCATCGTGTCGCTTACCACCACGCCGCGGTTGCAGTACAGCCCCGCCGCCTGCGCCAGTTCGGCGTTGGGCCGGATGCCCACCGCCATCACCACCAGGTCGGCGGCGATCTCGTCGCCGTCGCGAAAGCGCACCGCGGCCACGCGCCCGTCGCGGCCGACGATCTCGGCGGTCTCTTTCTGGAGCAGGAATCGAAGCCCCTTCGTCTCCAGCGATTTCTGCAGCATGCCGGCCGCGGTCCGGTCGAGCTGACGCTCCATCAGCCAGGGCATGAGGTGCACCACGCTTACCTCCATGCCGCGCAGATTCAGGCCGTTCGCCGCCTCCAGCCCGAGCAGCCCGCCGCCGATCACCACCGCGCGCTTAAACCGCCTGCAGGCTTCGATCATCGCCTGGGTATCGGCGATGTTGCGGTAGGTCAGCACTCCCTGCAGCTCCCTGCCCGGCACCGGCAGGATCACCGGGTTGGAGCCGGTGGCGAGCAGCAGGCGCTCGTAGCGCTCCTCGGTGCCGTCGGCGGCGACGACAGTGCGTGCGACGCGGTCGATCTTCACCACCTTCTTGCCGAGGTGCAGCCGGATGCCGTGGTCGCGATACCACTGCTCCTCGTTGAGCATGATGTCCTTCAGCGTCATCTCGCCGGAGAGCACCGGCGACAGGAGAATGCGGTTGTAGTTGGCGTACGGTTCGGCGCCGAACACCGCGATGTCGTACAGCTCGGGGGCGATCTTCAGCAGCTCCTCGAGCGTGCGCGCGCCCGCCATGCCGTTGCCCACCATCACCAGCTTCGTCTTTCTCATTTACCGCTCCTTGACCACAGAGACACAGAGGCACAGAGGAGAGCGAAGACCGGCTCTCACCACCAAGGCGCCAAGGCACAAAGAAGAGCCAATAACGCGAAAGCGACGTCTTGGATTTCTTGGTGTCTTGGTGCCTTGGTGGTTCATATGTGGCTTTACCGGTCTTCCTGATTCCTATGCAACGCGGGCGAGCTGCCCTGTCGATCGCTGCACGGTCCCAAAGCGCACGACTTCGCCCACCACGATCACTCCGGGGCTGCCCAGGCCCTCGCGCGCCACTTCCGCCGCGAGATCGGTCAAGGTCGACACAACGCTGCGCTGGGTCGCGAGCGTGCCGTTCTGAATCGCCGCCGCGGGCGTCGCCGCGGGTATCCCGGCCTGCAGCAGGCGCTGCGCGATCGCAGGGAGGTTGCTCATGCCCATGTAGATCACCAGCGTCGTGCCGCCGCTCGCGAGCGCGCGCCAATCCGGCTCGCGCCCGTCGCGCGTGTGCCCGGTGACCAGGGTCACGCCCCGGCACAGATCGCGGTGCGTGACCGGGATGCCGAGCGCCGCCGGCGCGCCGATGCCGGCGGTGATGCCGTTGACCGCTTCCACCGCGACGCCCGCCCCCTGCAACGCGGTCATCTCCTCGCCGCCGCGGCCGAACACGAACGGGTCGCCGCCTTTGACCCGCGCGACCGTCTGGCCCGCCCGCGCGAGCTGGATCATCTTTTTCTCGATGAAGGCCTGCGGGGTGGAGCGGCATCCGCCGCGCTTGCCCACCTCGATCACGCGCGCCCGCGGCCCGACGAAGCGCAGCACCTCGCGGTTGACCAGGTCGTCCAGCAGCACGACGTCCGCCTCGCCCAGCGCGCGCACCGCCTTCAGCGTGAGCAGCTCCACGTCGCCCGGTCCCGCGCCGATCAGATACACCTTGCCTTTAGTCATGCGCTCATCACCTAAAACAAGTCTCACCACAGAGACACAGAGGCACAGACAACATCGAGAGAAGAGCGAGACACGAAAGCACGAAGACTCACGAAGAATTTTCCCGGGACTCTTTGCGTTCTTTGCGATCCTTTGCGGCCTTTGCGTCCAGGTTCTCGTTTTCCTGTCTTCTCTGTGTCTCTGTGTTCATGCACTGCTCACGCGGCGGCGCGGGCGGACTTTTCCGCCAGCAGCCGTTTCAGTTCCGGCACGCAGGAGCCGCAGCTCGTCCCGCACTTCAGCTCCGCCTGCAACTGCGTCAGCGTCGCACCCGCATCGAGACGCTGGGCAATCTCGCGCTCGGAGACATCCATGCAGTTGCAGACGATGCGGCCGCGGCGCGACTGGCCGGGCGGCGGGCTCGCCACCGGCGCGAGCACCCAGGACCGCACCACCTGGGCGGAAACGTCTTGCGCCATCAGTTCCTTCAGCCACTCGCGCGCGGCCGTCTCGCCGGTCAGGCGCACGCCGAGCAGCGCCCCGTCGCGCACCAGCGCGCGCTTGGACACGCCGCGGCGCGGGTCGCTGTACGCCATCGCCGCCGATTCGTCGTCGAGATCGAGCGCCGCGTCGAGCGCCGCGACGAGGTCTTCCTGCGGCGCATCGGCGGCGGCGCGGAACACGAGCAGCGGATGATCCCGGCCGTAGAGCGAGCAGCTCGCATAGGGAAAACGCGCCAGCAGCGGCCGCACCGCGTCCAGGTACGAGAGAACGTCGCCGCGTCTCATCGCCACCACCTCCCAGGCGCAGTCGAGCTTCTCCACCCGCACCGCGGCGTGCTTCAGCTCCGGCTGCTTCGACAGCGGATCGATGGCGGAAGCGGTGAGCGCATTGACGCCGCCGCCATGCATGAACTGCGCACCCCAGTGCATCGGCGCATAGACCTGTCCGGGCCGCAGGTCCTGCGCCGCCCGCACGCGCAGAGCAAGCTCGCCGCGGCGGCTTTTCACCCGCACCAGTTCGCCGTCCTTCAAACCGCGCCGCCGCAGATCCTCCGGGTTCATGCCGAGCAGCGGCTCCTCGACGTGCTGGAACAGTCTCGCGACCAATCCGGTGCGGCTCATGCCGTGCCATTGATCGCGCAGCCTGCCGGTGGTGAGATGAAGCGGATAGCGCGCGTCGGTGGCTTCCGCGGTGGGGCAATACGGCGCGACGACGAAACGGGCGCGGCCGCTCTCGGTGGGAAACACGCCGTCCTCGTACAAGCGTGCCTTTCCCGCCGCGGCGCCCGCCGGGAACGGCCACTGCTGCGGGCCGCGCGTATCCAGAAGGCCGTAGCTCAAGCCGGTGATGTCGAGATCGCGGCCCTGCGTGGTCCTTCTGTGCTCGTCGAAAATTTCTTCCGGAGCGCGATACGGAAACAGCCGCGCGGCGTCGCGGCCGAGCCGCTCTCCGAGGCGCAGCGCGAAGTCCACCGCGATCTTCCAGTCGTCACGCGCCTCGCCGGGCGGCGCGACCGCCGCGCGCACCCGCGAGATGCGCCGTTCGGAGTTGGTTACCGTGCCTTCCTTCTCGCCCCAGGTCGTGGCGGGAAGCAGGACGTCCGCATGCGGCGTGGTCTCGGTGGAGCGGAACGCGTCCTGCACCACCACCAGCTCCGCGCATTCCAGCGCCTCGGCGACCCGTGCCTGGTCCGGCATGGACTGGGCCGGGTTGGTGCAGGCGATCCAGATCGCCTTGATGCGCCCCGCGCGCAGCGCGTCGAACATCTCCACCGCGCTCGCGCCGGGATTCGACGGTATCGCCTCCACGCCCCAGAAACGCGCCATCTCCTCGCGGTGCGCGGGATTCGCGAGATCGCGGTGCGCCGAGAGCAGCGTGGCCATGCCGCCGACCTCGCGCCCGCCCATCGCGTTCGGCTGGCCGGTGAGCGATAACGGCCCCGCCCCCGGTCTGCCGATCTGCCCGGCGGCCAGATGCAGTCCGATCAGCGCAGCGTTCTTGTGCGTGCCGTGGACGGACTGGTTCAGTCCCTGGCAATAGAGCGAGAGCGCGGCGCGCGCGGTGCCGAACCAGCGCGCCGCGCGCACGATGTCCTCGGCGCTCACCCCGCAGATCTGCGCCACCGCCGCGGGCGTGTATTCGGCCGCCGCGTCCTTCATCGCATAGAAGCCCTCGGTGCGGGCGCGGACGAAGTCGAGGTCGCACAGCCCCTCCCACAACAGCACGTGCAGCATGCCGTGAAACAGCGCCACGTCGGTGCCGGGCAGTATCGGAAGATGCAGATCCGCCGCCGCCGCGGTGTCGGTGCGGCGCGGATCGATCACGATCAGCTTCGCGTCGGGATTGCGCGCGCGGGCATCCTCGATGCGTCGAAACAGGATCGGATGCGCGTACGCGGCGTTCGACCCGGCGATCAGGATGCAATCGGCGTGGTCGATGTCCTCGTAGCAGGCGGGCGGCGCGTCGGCGCCGAGCGTGAGCTTGTAGCCCATGACCGCGGAGGACATGCACAGCCTGGAGTTGGTGTCGATGTTGTTGGTGCCCACCAGGGCGCGCGCGATCTTGTTGAAGACGTAGTAGTCCTCGGTGAGGAGCTGCCCCGAGATATAGAACGCCACGCTGTCGGGCCCGTGCTCGCGGATCAGGCGCGCGAACTTCCCGGCGGCGAAACGGATCGCCTCGTCCCAGCTCGCGCGTCGGGGCGCGGCCGCGCGGCTCGACCGAAGCTCGGGATGAAGTGCACGCGCCTGCGGCTGCGCGGTCAGGTGCAGGGTCGCGCCCTTGCTGCACAGGCGGCCGAAGTTGGCCGGGTGATCGGGATCGCCGCGCACACCGGCGATGCAACCGTCGCGGGTCTCGATGATCACCCCGCAGCCCACGCCGCAATACGGGCAGGTGGTGCGGGTTTCGACGGTTGCGCTCACGCAGCCCTCACGGCAAAGCTCGCGGCGTAGCGCGCCGGGTCGGCGCCATCCCAGACCGCGCCGTCGATCAGCCGCGAGACGCGCAGGGCGGAGGCCGGAAGCGCGACGCCGACCTGCGCCGCCGCCTGCGCGTACAGCTCGATGCGGTTCACCTGCTTGGCGACCGCCAGGTAATCCGGTTCGCGCTTGAGCATCCCCCAGCGCCGCTGCTGGGTGAGAAACCACATGCCGTCGGACAGATAGGGGAAGGTCGCTTCGCCGTCGGCGAAAAAACGCATGCAGTGCGCATCCGTCCACTCGCGGCCGAGGCCGTCGTGGTAGCTGCCGAGGAAACGCTGTTCGATCACGCTCACTTCGGTATCGACGTAGGCGGGTTGCGCGATGAGCCGCGCGACCGCGGAGCGGTTGGCGGCGGCGTCGACGAAGCGCGAAGCTTCCAGCATCGCCGCCACCAGCGCGCGGCAGGCGTTGGGATGGCGCGCGACGAAGTCGGCGGTGGCGCCGAGCACCTTCTCCGGATGGTCGGGCCAGACGTCCTGCGAGGTTGCCGCCGTAAAGCCCACGCCGTCGTGCACCGCCTGCGCGCCCCAGGGCTCGCCCACGCAACAGCCCTCGATGTTGCCGGCGCGCATCTCCGAGACCATCTGCGGCGGCCTGACCACGACCGTCTCGACGTCGCGCAGCGGGTCCACGCCGTGCGCGGCGAGCCAGTAGTACAGCCACATGGCGTGGGTGCCGGTCGGGAAGGTCTGGGCGAGGGCATAGCGGCGGGAATCGCGGCCGATCCGCGCGCGCAGCGTCGCGCCGTCGGCCACGCCTTGACTGCGAAACCGGTTCGAGAGCGTGATGCTCTGGCCGTTGCGGTTGATGGTCATCAGCACCGCCATGTCGCGCTGCAGACCGCCGACGCCCATCTGCACGCCGTACACCAGCCCGTAGAGGACGTGCGCCGCGTCCAGCTCGCCGCTCAGCAGGCCGTCGCGCATTGCCGCCCAGGAAGGTTTCTTCACCGGCACGATGCGTATCCCGTGCCGGAGGTCGAAGCCTTCGTGCGCCGCCGCCACGACCGAGGCGCAGTCGGTGAGCGGAATGAAACCGACCCGCAGCTCCGGTTTCTCGGGGGCGCCGGAACCGCCCGCCCAGGCGTTCTCGCGCGCGCCGGCGGGAACCAGGCTCATCAGCGCGGATGCGGTGAATACGCCCGAACGCTTGATGAAACATCTGCGCCTGGTATCCGCTGCGCGCGTTTTGCCTCGCGCCCTGTCGGTCCAAGATTTCGGAAATCCCATTGCCACTCCCGCTGGCCAAAAAAAACGCCCATCCGCGCAACGTTTCGTCGCGCGCATGGACGTCTTCATCCGCGCCGGACCGCCTTTGGCCCGGCAAACCCTGCGCTGCCCGCTAGCTGCCCGTCATTGGGCGATGCGATCGCAGCGCCTGGTCTTTCGCAAACCGCATGCCAATGACGGCGCGATCATTCAACACACTGTTTCTTCGGGGACTCACTTTCGGGCAAGCCTGTCTTGGCCTACGCGCCCGCATGAACATCCCGCCCTGTTCTTGTGCACCGCACCCCGACTTCGCACCAAGTCGATTCAACCCGCCGCGCTCAAAGAAGCTTGGAGGCGCGGATGATCTGGTCCGCGATCTCGGCGAGCTTGAGGTTCTCGTCCATCGCCATCTTGCGCAGGCACCGGTAGGCCTCTTCCTCGGAGAGCCCCTTGCGCTGCATGAGAATGCCCTTGGCGCGCTCGATCTGCTTGCGGCTCGCGAGCTCCGACTGCGCGTCGGCAAGCTCGTTGCGCAGCGACTGCAATACCTCGAAGCGCGCGATCGCCACGTCGATGATCGGTTGCACCCGCGCCGCGGACAGGCCGTCCACGATGTACGCGCTCACGCCGGCGCGCACCGCCTCGCGGATCTTGGCGCTGTCGCCGTCCGCCGAGAACATCACGACCGGGCGCGGCGCGTCCTGCGTCACGACGCACAGGTGCTCGAGCATGTCGCGGTCGGGGGAATCGACGTCGATGATGATGACATCCGGCGCCAGCTCCGCCACCAGCCGGGCGAGGTTCAGCGTCGACTTCGGCTCGAGGATGACCTCGTGCCCCGCCTGTTCCAGGCCCTCCCTCAGGATCTGCCCGCGCTCGTTGTCCTCGTCTATCAGCATTACCCGCATCATCACCGCCACTCGAACGACATACTCGTGCGCATATTCGAACGGGCACTTTAGCAATTACCAAGCCATGAATCGGCGCCGCGCGCCATCCGCGACTGGACAGACACGACGCGACGCGAGGGGAATGCAACGCGGCTCCGGGATGCGGAAAAGAAATCTCGGGCGAGCGTCTCGAAATGGAACACGGATCGGGCGCGTGCATGCCGGGATCTCCCCGCCGCAATCCGGGGCACGGCGGAGTACGGCCGCAAGAAAATCCAAAACTTCGGCAATCCGCTGCAAGAAGAGACGGGCGCGGAATCTCAATCTGGTCGACGCCGCCGGTGCGCGGGTCGCGCCGGCGCATGACTGCCTCGTGAAACTCGTGCTCAGGAGATCGCTATGAACGTAAAGACACTCTCTCTCGCTGTCGCCGGCGCCGCGCTCGCACTGCAGTTCGGCGGCGTCCAGGCCGACGACCATGTGCTTCCGGGCGGCAAGCAGGAGTCGCATTTCGCCTATGCGCGCAACGCCGACGCCGCCCATGCCGACCTGGTTCGCGACTGGAACTACAGCGGTCAGCAAACCGGCGCACCGGTGCGTCTTCGAACCGACGCGGAGCTGACCGCGGATCTGGTGCGGGACTGGAGCGGTCCCGGCAAGGCCGCCGCCGCGCAGCCGCGTCCGGCGGTATCGATCCGCTCGGTGGAAGCGGCGCACAACGACCTGGTTCGCAACTGGGGAAGCTGAGCGCGCGTGCCGTCGCCTCTCCGCACGCGGAGAGGGCAGAAGGGCGACCGTACGGTCGCCCTTTTTTATTGCCTTCCGGGCATTGCGCAGGAAACAAATTTGACGGACTGTCGAAAGCGAATTACAACTCTCCCGGAGCGCGAACACCTGCGGTTGCAGGCAACGAGAGACATCGAGGACGGGGGCGCCGATGGACGGTAATCCGCACGGATATACCCTGGGTTTCGTACGCAACATGATCACCGAGCAGTCGGGAAAAGCGTCCGGATGGTTCAAGGACTGGGAACTCAAATCGGTCTACGAGCCGATCTTCAGCCTCCCCCACAAGCGGTCCATCGGATTCGAGGCGATGGTTCGGGCCACGGATCCGACCGGAAAGCAGGTGCCCGTCCAGGGCCTGTTTGATCCGAAGAACAACTTCTCGGAAGCCTCGCTGCTGGATCTGCTGTGCGCCACGGTGCACGTGCATAATTTTTTCCCCGCCCGCCGCGCCCGGGACTGGTTGTTCGTGAACATGCACCCCGAGGTATTTCTGAACGCGGAACACAACGCGGCGTTCCTTCTCGAGCTGCTTCGGCAATATCGCGTCCCCCGCGACAAGGTGGTGCTGGAGGTTCCGGGTGCGACCCTGGAAGACAAGGAGCGAGTCCACGCCGCCGTCAACAGTTACCGTCGATTGGGTTATCTGATATCGATCGACGATTTCGGCGTCGAGCACTCGAATCTGGATACGGTCTGGCACAGCGCGCCGACTTTCGTAAAGATTGGCCGCCCCGCCCTCGCGCGCGCCATGGCGGACCAGACGGCAAGGAAAATGCTGCCGCGCGTGGTATCGCTGCTGCACGAATTGGGGACGTTAGTGGTGATACAGGGCGTGGAAACGGAAATGGAGGCGCTGATCGCCATCGACGCCGACGCCGATCTGGTGACCGGGTTCTATTTCGGGCAGCCCCAGGAAGACGCCGCTGACCTTGCCGAGCCGCAGGGCCTGTTCGACGGTCTCTGGAGCACGTACAAGGAAAAACGCGGGCACGGCAGGATCGACGAATCGGCCGCCCGAGCCCCTCTCCAGGACGACGACCTGTACTCCCATTACGCAAAGAAATTGCGCGACATCTCGCCCGCCGAAATCGGCAGGTATCGCGAGGAACGGCGGCCGCTACTGGCGGCCTTGCAGCGCGCGGCGTCGCTGCTGGAGTCCGGCGCCGACCTCGAAACGGCCTGCGCCGATTTCCTCCGCCTGGAGGGAGCGATTCGCTGCTACATGCTCGATGGCGACGGCAAACAGATCGGCGGCGACGTGTTTTCCCCCAATCCGCCGCAAAAGGAAGAGGTGGATTTTTCGGCCGGCGAACCCGAGGATGCCGAGTGGTCGCGCAAGGATTTTTTTCGCCGCGCGATTGCCGAGCCCGGCGCGGTTCAAGTGACCCGCCGGTACCGGTCTTTCAACGGCTACGCGCACTGCGTGACGATATCCCTGGCGACCCGCCACCAGCGCAAGCTGGCGGTCCTCTGCGGGGACGTCGACTGGAAGCTGCACAGCCAGTTCCAGCGCTGACCCGCGTCGCGGGAGTCGCCGTCCGGTTCAGCGACGCACGGTCGCCGCGCTCTGCCCGAACAGATATTTTTTCGCCTCGTCGTCGACGACGGGCTGCGCGTTCACCGCCTTTCCTTTCTCGTACGCGCGCGCGACCGCCGGCCGGGCGCGGATCGCCTCGAACCAGCGCTTGAGGTTCGGAAAATCGTCCAGGTTCTGCTGCTGCCGCCGGTGCGGGACGATCCATGGATACGAGGCCATGTCGGCGATGGAATATTGGCCGGCGACGAATTCGCGGTCTTCCAGCCTGCGGTCGAGCACCGCGTACAGCCGCGAGGTCTCCTTCACGTAGCGGTCGATCGCATACGCCAGCTTTTCCGGCGCGTACTGCGCGAAATGATGGTTCTGCCCCGCCATCGGTCCCAGCCCGGCGACCTGCCAAAACAGCCATTGCAGCACCTCGACCCGGCCGCGAATATCCGCCGGAAGGAAGCGGCCCGTCTTCTCCGCGAGATAGAGCAGGATCGCGCCCGACTCGAACACGGAGATCGGCGCACCGCCACCCGCCGGCGAGTGATCCACCATCGCCGGCATGCGATTGTTGGGAGAGATCGCCAGGAACTCGGGGCGGAACTGCTCTCCGCGGCCGATGTTGACCGGGATGATCCGGTACGGCAGCCCGGTCTCTTCCAGGAAGATCGTGATCTTGTGCCCGTTGGGCGTAGGCCAGTAGTGGAGGTCGATCATGGATCCATTGACTGATTCGAGGGAAAGAGCAACATCTTCCTGGTTCGCAGCAGCAGCAAAAACCCGCCCGCTGGCCTAGATGTTATGCGAAGGCGGAATGATCTGCGCGCCCGTATTCGGCCATCTCAGAAAAGAAACCACGGGGTCAGGCCTATACTTTCTAGTCCCGCCGGCGTAGCCTTGTCGCATGGCTCGACCGCTGCGTCTTGAATTCCCCGGCGCCTGCTATCACGTCACCGCCCGAGGCGACCGGCAGGAAGCCATCTTCGAGGACGACGCCGACCGACTCGTCTTTCTCGACTTGCTGGCCAAGGAAGTGCTCCAGCAAGGCTGGGTCCTGTACGCCTTCTGCCTGATGGGCAATCACTATCACCTGTTGCTGGAAACGCCCGAGCCCAACCTGGTCAAGGGCATGCGCCGCCTCAACGGGGTGTACACCCAAGCCTTCAACCGCCGCCACCATCGCGTGGGCCATGTGCTGCAGGGGCGCTACAAGTCCATCCTGGTGGACAAGGATAGCCACCTGAAGGAACTGTGCCGATACGTGGTGCTCAACCCGGTGCGGGCGGGCATGGTGCCCAAGGTGCAGGACTGGCACTGGAGCAGCTATCTTCCCACCGCGGGCAGAATCGACTCGCCGACCTGGCTGGCTGCGCCGCGGTTACTGGCGCTGTTCGGCCACGGAGCGGCAGCGCAACGGGCCTATGAGCGCTTCGTGGCAGAAGGGATCCAGGCGCCCTCTCCCTGGCAAGGGCTCAAGGGACAGATGTACTTGGGCTCCGAGGCTTTTACCGCCCGGATGCAGAGGCGCGTTTCGACTCCGTTGCCCCGCGGGGTACCGCGCCGCCAACTCGAACCAGGGCGCCCCAGCCTGCATGCGGTGTTGCGCGCGGTGGCGGCCGTGCACGGGCTGCGGCCCGCCGATGTCCTAGACCGGCGAAATGGGCTTGCCTTCAAGCACGCGGTGTATTTGCTTCGCCGCCGCGCAAACCTGAGCCTTGCGGAGGTGGCAAAGCGGGCCGGCGTGTCGATCGGGCGCGTGGCGCAGATTCAGAGCGGGATCGAGACTGCTGATCGCGACCCCACGCTCGTGAAGATCGTTGCCAAACTATAAAGTATAGGCCTGACCCCATTCTTTCTATTCTTTCTACGGCACGATCCGCTCCCGCCTGAACTCCTCGAACAGCCGCAGGAACATCCGCTCCGAGTCCTCGGTCTCGCAAAAGCCGGCGCGGCGGGCCTTGCCGCAGTCGGAGATGACGTCCCATTCGGCGGAGAAGACGAAGTCGCCGAATTTCCAGGCGGCGATCTGCTCGAAGCGGTAGGGCTTCAGGCCGTGCTTCGCCACGATGCGGTCCCAGACCGGGGCCTTGTCGGCCATGAATTCGGCAAGCGAGAAATGTCGCTGCGGCCCCGGATCGAGGCCGAACGATCGCGCGATCGACGGCCACACGTACTCCCAGCGGAACAGGTCGCCGTTGGTGACGTTGAACGCCTGGTTCGCGCACTGCGGGCTGGTCGCCATCCATTCGATCGCGCGCGCGAGCAATCCCGAGTCGGTCGCCTGGTAGAGCGTGCGCCAGTTCGCGGGCTTGCCCGGGTGCGAGAGCGGCAGCCCCAGCTCGCGGCAGATCGCCGCATAAACCGCAAGCACGGTGGCCAGGTTCATCGGGCTGCCCACCGAGAAGCCGCACACGGTGTGCGGGCGGATCGCCGACCAGGTCCAGGGCTTTCCCCGGCTACGCGCCTCGAGCAGGTCCTGCTGGTCGTAGTAGAACAGGACCGGCACCGTGCGCGGATCGGTTTCCTTGGCCGGCGTGCGGAACGGGCCGAGATGGCTGCCGTACCACTTCGTGCCTTCGACCAGGTGCACATGCCGCAGGCTCCGCGCCGCCGGCTCGATCGCGTCGAGCAGGTTCGCGAGCATGGCGACGTTGACGTCGACCAGTTCCCGCGGTGAGGACCGCTCGACGTAGGCCGCGTAGAAGACGTGGGTGAGGTCGGTCAGGTGCACGAGCCGCGCGCGGCAGCCGGCGGGATCGGACAGGTCCGCGGAAACGTGCTCGAAGTCGCCGCGGACGTCGGGCTTGCGACGCGAGACCGCCACCGTTTTCCAGCGCCCGCTCGCGGCGAGATGCCGCAGCAGGTAACGGCCGACCACGCCGGTCGCGCCCGCGACCAGGGCCTTGTGCATGCACACTCTCCGGGACGGGAATCGAGGTTGGATATACTGGCCGCCTTTTAAATCATCCTCCGGCCGAAGGCAATGAAACGCTTCGATCTGCTGGTCATCGGCGGCGGCAGCGGCGGCGTGGCCGTCGCCAACCGCGCCGCCTCCTACGGCGCGAAGGTCGCGCTCTTCGAGCCGGGCCGCATGGGCGGCACCTGCGTCAACGTCGGCTGCGTGCCGAAAAAGATCATGTGGACCGCCGCGACGCTGGCGCACGCGGTCGAGGAAGCCGCCGGGTACGGCTTTGCGGCCCACAACCAGGGCTTCGACTGGACGAGCTTCAAGCGCAGCCGCGACGAATATATCCGCCATCTCAACGCGGCCTACGAACGCGCGTTGACCGCAAACGGCGTCGAGATCATCCGCGCTTTCGCGCGCCTCGGGGATGCGAATACCGTCGAAGCCGGCGGCGAGCGCTATACGGCGCAGCATATCGTGCTCGCCGTCGGCGGCCGTCCGATCGTGCCGGAAGTCGCCGGCGCGGAACACGGCATCACTTCGGACAGGTTTTTCGAGCTGGCGCGACGACCGGATCGGGTCGTGATCGTCGGCGCCGGCTACGTCTCGGTCGAGTTCGCCGGCGTGCTGCGTGCGCTCGGCGCGGAAGTCACCATGCTGCTGCGCCGCGACCATTTCCTGCACAGCTTCGACGCGATGCTGCGCGAGGCGCTGATGGAACAGATGACCGCCGACGGCGTGACGATCGAAAAGCGCGTGCGGGTCGCTTCCGTCGGCAAGCGCGGCGGTGGTCTCGCGATCAAACTGGAAGACGGCCGCGAGCTGTCCGGCTTCGACACGCTGATCTGGGCGATCGGCCGCAGGCCGAACACCAAAGCTATCGGGCTGGAGCGAGCGGGCATCGCGCCGGATTCCGCCGGCGCGCTGCCGGTCGACGCATACCAGCAAACCGCGATCCCCGGCATCTACGCCATCGGCGACGTGACCGGACGGTTCGAGCTGACGCCGGTGGCGATCGCGGCCGGGCGCCGGCTCGCCGACCGCGTCTTCGGCGGCAAGGCCGGCCGCCATCTTCCCTACGAAAACATCCCGACGGTAATCTTCGGCCACCCGCCGATCGGCACCGTCGGCCTGTCCGAGGAAGCGGCGGTCGCGCGATTCGGCGCGGAGGCGGTGCGCGTGTACGAAACGCGCTTCACCCCGATGTACTACGCCTTCGCGGACCGCAAGCCGAAGTGCGCGATGAAGCTGGTGGTCACGGGCGCGGAGGAGCGCATCGTGGGATGCCACGCGATCGGCCTCGGCGCGGACGAGATGCTGCAGGGATTCGCGGTGGCGGTGCGCATGGGCGCCACTAAGCAGGACTTCGACGACACGGTCGCCATCCACCCGACCGTGGCCGAAGAGATGGTGACGATGAAGGCCGGCAGGCCGGCAGCACAAGCAGGCGGGTAATCGGTTCGCCTGAGTCCATCACCCAATCGTTCAATCACTCAATCACCGCAACGGCCCCTATTCCCACGTCATATCATTAGTGCTAAGTTGATCCGCGGTTGGATTGCAAAGCGCCCGAGGAGGAGTCATGACCAGCGCGACCGCGGCGAGCGCCGGGCGGGGCCCGGCACAGGCGCACTTCGATCCCTACGCTCTCGATCCCAGGGACGTTCTCCAGCCGCCCGGGACGCTGGGCGCGATTCTCAGGAAGATCGGCCCCGGCATAGTGCTGTCCGCGTCCATCGTCGGCTCCGGCGAACTGATTGCCACCACCACGCTCGGCGCCAAGGTCGGCTACACCATGCTGTGGCTGATCATCCTGAGCTGCGTCATCAAATCGGTGGTGCAGTCCTTCCTCGGCCGCTACACCGTGGCACGGGCCGAAACCGGGCTCGCGGCCTTCGACCGCATTCCCGGTCCGCGCCTGAAGGTGAACTGGGTCGTGTGGGCCTGGGCGGCGATGGTATTCGTCACGCTGTTCCAGATCAGCGCCATGTTCATCGGCGTGTCGCAGGCGATGAACCTGGTGTTCAGCGGCGTGCCGGTGACCGCGTGGGTGATCATCTTCTTTATCCTGACCCTGATCCTGCTGCTGGGCGGCGCCTACCAGCGCATCGAGAAGCTGGCGATGATCAAGGTCGGGCTGTTCACGCTCGTGACCGTGCTCTCCGCGGTGGTGCTCACCAACATGCCGGAGTACTTCTCCTGGGGCGACGTGGCGCAGGGGCTCACCTTCGAGGTTCCCGAGGCGGGGCTCGCCATCGCCGTGGCGACTTTCGGCATCACCGGAGTCGGCGCCACCGAGCTCTACATGTATACCTACTGGTGCGTGGAAAAGGGCTATGCCCGCTACACCGGGCCGCGCGAGAACAGCGACGCCTGGCGCGCGCGGGCGCGCGGCTGGGTGCACGTGATGAACGTGGACGTGGTGTGCTCGATGCTCATCTACACCGCCGCCACCATCGCCTTTTACCTG
>Ga0070741_10002040_pt1 | contig 56509 bp, 47 predicted proteins | sample Coa_R1_4_FD_66440 | JGI IMG/M metagenome (GOLD analysis project Ga0070741, IMG submission 66440) | Surface soil microbial communities from Centralia Pennsylvania, which are recovering from an underground coalmine fire - Coalmine... | ecosystem: Environmental > Terrestrial > Soil > Unclassified ... | reverse complement strand
CCTCACAGGAACGCAATTGTGCCCGAAAAGCCGGCGCAGTGGATCGATCCACTGCGCCGGCTTTTCGGGCACAATTGCGTTCCTGTGAGGCGCGGATGCTGCCCCATGCGATATACGCGCGGCACTCGGCTGACAGCCATTCTCGCGATGCGGCCCACAGTCGGGTTGCGGCAAACTTCAGTGCATTTGCGATCAATTCACGCCAAAGATATCGCGGCGCTCCGACCCAGAGATGTTCCTGCGGCACTTGATTGAGCCGCACCCGCTGTTTACCGGATTCCACATACCAGCGTCGCACGTAATGTTTCGTGAGCCGATAGGCCGGGTCACGATGATAGATGATCGCGCCAGGCACATAAAGCCCGCGATGGCCGCGTGCGAGCAGTCGCTCCTCAAAATCTATCTCTTCCGGTCCCACGCGTCCGTCTGTTTGGCCGCAACCCTGCGGCCCCAAGTCCTCACGAAAGCGCATTCCGTTTGCGAAAACCTGAGGGCGAAAGGCAATGTTTGCTCCGATCAACCAAGCCTCTGAAGGCGTTGAGAGGATTAGCTCGGCATCGCCCAAATCGACACGCGGATTCGAACGTAACATTGCTTGGTTTTCACGAAACCAACGCGGCGCCTCCGCTTGCCATCGGGAGAGCACTTTTCCACCAAAAAAACTAATTTCCGGGTGCCGTGCCGCCGCGTCTGTAAGCGCCAATATCCAGTCTGGGTCGACATCGACGTCGTCATCTGTGAGTAGAATCAGTTCCCCGCGCGCTTCTGCAATGGCCATATTCAGTGCAAAACTCTTTCCCTGCTGCGGCTCGGAAAGATAACGGATGGGCAATATCCCCTCGCACTCCCGGCAGATGTCCCTTGTGCTATCAGTGGAGTGGTTGTCCACAACCACGAGTTCCCAGCTTCCGGTCGCCGGGAGCACCGCGCCACGCAGCGTGGCTAATGTCTTTCTCAATTCTTCGCACCGGTTATAGGTGCAAATGATTACCGAGCACTGCATGAAATCAAATCACGAAACTATGAAGGCTGGAACCCGGCCAGCTCACAGAGCTCCCTAAACACAGTTTCCGCTTCCCGGCTCACCGGTTGATCGGAAGTGGAACGTTGAAGCCCTTTGTCAGGAAAACTCATGTCGACCTTTGCTTCCAGTTTCACGGCGAGACGCGTCAGGTGCTGCGGATCAAAAAGCTGACTGTAATGAAGAAACATCCATTCCCCTGTGTGACGGTGCTTCTCCAGAATGTGGCGATACATTGCCGTCCAGATTCGCACACCGCGGGAGAAGGTCATGTTTAGATCGTCGTAATCAAAGGTCTGGCACGCTTTCAATATGCTCGTAGCAGTAACCGCCGGCTCTCGAAATACACATACAAACACCGAATTGAGCAGAAATGGACGCCACACCGGCAGGGTATATGAAAAACGCGGATCCTTAAAGCAATACGGTTCATTGCGCACCAGCGTCTGGATTCGCTGCTCCACCTCCGATGAGGATGGAATTGTGCGGCTCGGAGGCACCACTGAAAGCCAGCGCTGCCCGTGCAGTGGACGGTGATGGAAAAGCAGTTTGCGCAAACGCCACGGCCGAGTGAACCACTTGGGGCGTGCAGGAACAACACGCTGAAGGATTATTTCATTAATCTCGATAATGTCGTGATCCTCAAAAAAGCCCTTTGGATTAGCATCGGAGGGTGTCATCGGCTGCTGCCCTATAAAGTAGCCGCTCGGAGCCAGAATCCCGCCGGCCATGCTAGTTCCGCTGCGACCACAACCAAGGATAACACAGTTTCTCATGTATGTTTAATTGGGAAATAAACGCACTAACGTTTGTGCGTTAGTCGTCTTGGATAACAGGTGCTCGTAGACTTTCAAATATTCACGAGCTTGAAGCTCTAGTCCATACTCGGCCACTGCGATTTCGCGACACCGCGAGGACATTTCCGCACGCAATTTGGCATTGCCAAGGATACGAGTCATCGCTTCGCGCAGAGATGTGACGTCGCCAGCAGCAGCCAGCTCGCCAGTTTGCCCAGGGCGAATCATTTCGGGCAGGCCTCCAATGTCAAAACCGACTGCAGGGAGCCCGCAAGCCAGTGCTTCGAGAACAACATTAGGTAGATTGTCCTGGAGCGACGGAATCGCGAAAATATCCGCTGCACTGTAAACCAGCGATAGCAGACGATCGTTAAACACATGGCCGAGATGCGTGTGACGCACGCGAAGTCGCTCCAGATCCCCACCGCCCCCGCCAAGCGTCAGCAGGTGCAAGCCAGGGAACTCTGTCATCCCGGCGAGCGCTTCAATCAGGAATGAAAATCCCTTTGCCTTCACATCAAAAGAATGCTGGGTAACAAAAAGCACCACCGCAGCATCCTGCGCGATGCCTAATGTCTCACGCGCCCATTTCCGATCACGAGGCGTATAGGCCTGCGTATCTACACCGTAAGGTATCACCGAGAGCGGAAAGCCTCCGAGCAGTGAACTGCTGCGCACTTCGCCTGCCAGCCAGCGACTCGGGGCAATAAGGTGGAGCTGAGAAGAGTTAACTGCTCCATAGGCCTCGTTCTTTTCCTGCCAAACTGTCCGGGAAAGATCATGCTCGCGCTGTGGATGCAGGAATGGACACCCACCGCACTCTTGCTGAAAGCGCTTGCAGCCATACGAGTAATTGCATCCGCCCGTAAATGGTGACATGAGGTGCAAAGTCCACACTGTATGCACGCGCGGTGCGAACTGCTGGAAGTAAGCGGTGTAGTCGAAAAAATTCGAGATGGTGTGGAGATTCACCACGTCAGCAGAAGGAAGTTGCGCCAATGGATCTCCTCCGTGCTGACAGCGACTGTCCCAATTCCATGGTCGATCAATCTGTTGGTAAGAAACACGCCGTGCCGTAAGGTAGGTCCGCCGTAAATAACGCTGGAATTTTGCGACTCGACCTTCACTCGGCTGAAATACAACAGTCGCGCTGTCAGGATGACATTTCGTGGCGACGTAAAGCGTGGAATCCGCGCCGATGCGGCACAGACCATCATGCAGCCGGTAAGCCGCCCGACCTCCACCACCCTCATCTGCAGTAACAACCTGAACGAGCCTCATGACGGATCTATTGCTCTGCTTGTCTTGTCCACTGGTGATTTCTTGTCGTTGCAAGCACACATCCACCTGTGAAGCGGAGGAAAAAGTGAGAGAATTAAGCTGGTGCAGAGCCAGCGTATACTTCGATTCCGCCACCAGAATACTACAGGCAATAGCTCAAAGATCGCAGCCCGCAGACCGACGGAATCTCCATTGCTGCGGCACTCATTCAGCTTCGCTGCGCATGCCGTAGCCAATTTCACGCGTGCCTCCGCGCGATCCTCTGAAACGAGGCCGTTTTTTAGCAACTTAAAATAACGAATGCGCGCATCTGCATTCTCGAAGAAACGTGCAGACGGATTGGAAGCCCCGACACCTTGTGTAAAAACACCAGCTGAGTGCACTCGATAGACTGATAGTATCTTATCTAAGTATAGCGCGGGTCCAAATCGCAATGCACCAAACCAAAGAGGATAATCCGAAGCTTTGATATCTTGATACCAAGGAGGTAAAGGTAGCGCTCGGTCGCGCCGCAGTAGCACAGACGCGGTAGGGACTTTGATCCTGCCGGAAAGAAGATCCGCTGCTGTGACAGGACGCGAGATAGCAGGAGTGTAGAGCGCGTCGGTAAAGCCATGCCCATCAATCAGCACGCGAGCGTTGCCAAAGCAGAATACCGCTTTAGGGTTTTGCTTTAAAGACTGCATCTGCAAATCCAACTTACCTGAATCAGCCCAATAATCATCACCCTCCAGAAATGCGAGGTAATCACCCCTTGCTCTATATAGAAGATCGCTCAAATTATATTTTCCCCAAACGCCGAGATTTTTCTTCCGCAGGACCGCCACAACTCTATCCGGGTGTTGCTGCTGCACTGCACACACCAACTCATCAGTGCCATCTGTTGAACTATCATCACCAATAAGAATCTCGAGCCTGCAATCGATTTGCTGGTTAAGCACACTCTCAAATGCAGTCGAAAAGAAACGCATATGATTGAAGGTTAGCATGATGACTGAAATGTCTATCTTTGCACGTCTCAGTTCGTCTGACAGAAGCACATCCGTGTTATGATCTAAACCAGCGAGAGCATCTTGACCCGCAGGCAAATTCATAGTGTCAATTGCGGCTACTGGTCGGATACATTTCAAATAATCCTTCGAGAAGTCGTAAGATCACGGCGGCGCTTGATTTCACTACCGTTCTCAATAACGTAGCGAATCAAATCGCATATCCGAGTGATTTGTTCTTTATTGACAGCTGTCCCGGTCGGCAAAACCAGCACACGTTCGACGATCTTTTCTGTCACCGGTAAAAGCAATCGTGCATTGGGAAAATAAGAGCGATATGGCTCCATGCGGTGGCAGCCTGGAAAAAAGTAGCGCCGGGCTAAAACATTCTCGGCCCATAGTATGTCCATCAATAGATCACGTTGAATCCCAGTTGTATCCTGATCTATTTCCGCAACGATATATTGATAGTTACTCTTTTCGCTTGCATCATAAGGTAGCAGGGTCAGCCCCGGTATGTTTGCAAGGCCGCGCTGATACGACAGGTAGTTCCGTCTGTTGATAGCAATAATGTCGTCAATGCTTTCAAGACTGGTAATTCCCATCGCAGCGGACACTTCGCTCATTTTTCCATTCGTTCCGATATAGATGACACTGTCATATCCGGCAAACCCGAAGTTTTTCATTAAACGTATCTTCTCAGCCAAATTATCATCGTTCGTTGCGATAGCTCCACCTTCAAAAGAGTTGAGAAACTTCGTTGCATGGAAACTGAATACTTCAGCCGCACCAAAGCCACCTACCATCTTACCTTTGTGAGAACAGCCAAAAGCATGTGCTGCGTCAAATAAGAGAACTAGGCGGTGCTTATGCGCAATATGCATGAGTGCACTCACATCACACGCACGCGCCCATAAGTGCACCCCAATAATTCCCGTTGTGCGAGGCGTGATGAGCTCTTCGACTCGTGCGGGATCAATGCAATGGCTATGGAGATCAATATCGCAGAAGACCGGAGTAATCTCCTGCCACTGCAAAGAGTGGGGGGTTGCGATAAATGTGAACGATGGGACGATGACCTCGCCACGCAGGCCAAGCGCGCGAATAGTCATCTCGAGCGCGATTGTAGCATTGCAAGCTACTATGCAATGCTTCACACCGATATATTCAGCTAGTCGTTGCTCAAACTCCTGGACAAATGGCCCGTTATTCGTAAGCCAGCGGCGATCGAATATGTCATTGACGCGAGCGAGAAACTTTTCCCGATCCCCGAAATTAGGTCGGCCGACGTGAAGCTTTTCATCGAACAACGGCGCTCCCCCAAAGATGGCAAGCTCCTCGATTGACTTCATTCAGCCTTAGCTCCCAAAGTTTCAACGTATGCTTTCTCCAACTCGAGAATCCGTGAATTCCGTTGGCCAATTTTTCGAGCCGGAATACCTGCGACAACGTCGTAGTCGGGAATATCGTGCTTAACCAGACTAAGGGAGCCGACTGATGATCCAATCCCAAGCACTATGTCCGGCAGCACTATGCTGCCGGCCCCAACGAGAGCGTGACGACGCAGAGTAATTGGACCACATCGCACATTGCGAAACTCAATCGGCACAGTTGGATTTGTCATCGCTTCCCCAGTAAAATCATCGCTGGCGGTATAAAGCATACCACGACCGGACAAGCTGGAAAAATCCTCCATAACCACACGCCCTCCACTGCCAAAAATATGCGCGGAAGCAGAGATATGGATATTGTTGCCGATCCAGATTCCATCAGCACCGGCGGAGATGAGACAAAAACAGTCAATTCGAACGCGCGACCCAAGATGAATTCCGGCACTGTTAAAAAATACTGCGCTTCGATGAATGGCAACATCCTCTCCAATGCTGGCGAAACCTAGGTTTTCCAACTCATGCCGTGTGTAGTTCATTTTGCAGTTTATACGGCTATGTGACCGAACTGGAACTTAGACGGCCAGGTTTGTTACTAGAGAAGTTGCTTACCTCAGTATTCCACCGTAGTGCAGGGCGCACTACTCCTTCCCACCTGCCATGCCATGCAACCGTGCGGGGAATGTCTTTCACTTCAAAGCCGATCACACGATCAAGCTTTAGTATGAGTGTGTGCTCGTCCTTCACGATTAGCAGCGTGATGTAATAGTTTCCATTGTTTAGGAAGTTACCGGGAATGATGCAACTGCCTTTGACGATACCTATGCCGTAAACCTGCGGTTGGGAAAATGTGTTGAAGACACAAATCTCGTCCGATGTGTAAAGCAATAAACTAAAGTTCAGATGTGCCGGAATCAGGTTTTCAAAAGCAGTTTCAAAGAGCAAAGGAGTTTCAACATTAATGTCATCGAGGCTATCGGATTCCGGCTGTAGTCGAACAGATCTCATTTCGATGTGATAACCAGCCGCGGAAGCGGCAACACTGCTATCAGCCCATGTCTTTTCGAGCTTTCGATTCTGAAGCACGTCCATGTAGCAGCGGATGGCGGTTTCCGGATCGGCGTCAAGAGTAAGCTCCCCTTCCGTCAGCAATATAGATCGAGAACAAAGAGCGCGAACAGCGGTCATGTTATGGCTGACAAAAAGAACCGTGCGATGATTTTTGCTGGATACTTCCGCCATTTTACCCAGGCATTTCTGCTGGAATTGGTAGTCACCAACCGCGAGCACTTCATCCACGATCAGTATTTCCGGCTCGAGGTGCGCGGCGACTGCAAACGCCAACCGCACATACATGCCGCTGGAGTAGCGTTTGACCGGGGTATCGAGAAACTTTTCTATCTCTGCAAAGGCAACAATTTCGTCGAACTTTCGGCGAATCTCTGCTTTTGACATACCGAGAATCGCACCGTTTAGGTAGATGTTTTCACGTCCGGATAACTCGGGGTGGAAACCGGTTCCGACTTCGAGCAAGCTCGCTACTCGTCCATGAATGTGGACTTCACCGCTGGTTGGTTCGGTGATTTGACTAAGGATTTTCAGCAATGTGGACTTGCCTGCACCGTTGCGCCCAATAATGCCCAGGACTTCACCAGGCTGCACGTCGAAGGAAACGTGACGCAGAGCCCAGAACTCTCGCTCGTCAGGCACAGGCTTTTTAGAGCTACTCGAGAAAAACTTTTTGAATCCGTGCGCAATCTTATCGCGCAAGGTATCATGTGCTAGCGTGCCGCCAAGTTTATAACGCTTACTTAGATTACGGACGGAGATAATCGGCTGAGTCATTACTAGATCACGTCCGCAAAGTTTTTTTCTGTGCTGCGAAAGTAGAAAAGACCTGTCACCAGCAGCAATAGAGTTACCATAATACTAGCCACAAGACCTGGCCAGTAAGGCGTGAACTTTGGCCCAAGAATACTCCAGCGGAAACCATCGATCACACCGACCATGGGATTGAGGCTATAGAAAAAATGAATGCGAGGTCCAAAATGTTCGAGGATCACTTTGGAGGTAATACCCACTGGACTAATGTAGAGGCCTATACGCGTAAAGAACGGAACGATATATTTTACGTCGCGATACTTTACGTTCAAAGCACCCAACCAGACGCCCGCGGCGAAAGCTACGATAATGGCAATGAAAAGAAAGAGTGGCAGCAGAATAAGCTGTAGATGGAATTGCACATGATAAATGATCATCATGGCGATCAAAATGACGAAACCGATTGCAAAATCCACAAGGCCGCTCAGCACTGCGCTAGCAGGAATAATGAGTCTCGGAAAATAGACTTTTGAAATGATGTTCGCCGACGCAACGAGTGAGTTACTGCTTTCACCGAGTGCATTGGAAAAGAACTGCCACGGCAGCATAGCGCTAAATGTCAGCACCAGATAGGGCGCACCGTCACTCGGAAACTTCGCGAGCTTGCTGAAGATCACCGTGAATACGAGTGTAATGAGCAACGGTTGCAAAATAGCCCATGATACGCCGAGATAGGTTTGCTTGTAGCGAACGAGAATATCGCGCCATGCGAGTAAAAAAAACAGTTCTCGATACCGCCACAGCTCCGCCAAATCAAGCGGGACCAATCCGTGCTTCGACCGGATCACACGCTCGTTCTGGAAGTATTGGCGGGCAGATTCCATACGTAGAGAGAAGCTGGTCTAATAAGTCTTCGTGGAAAGAATGCTGGCTTCGGTCACTGCTTCTGGTTTTTTAGCATGCGATATATTCACCTTGCGCGCGACGGCAACAGTAGAAAGGCCGCTGGTCGGAAGCACCTTGTCGAGCACGCGCAAAAGCGGCGTGAGGAAATTATAGATACGAAGCTGCGCTGGTGTGAGTGCACGCTGACGGCCTAACGTGTTAGCAATAAACCATGCAATTACGCCGGCTTTGTTGAAGTAGAACTGAGTCTCGACGGTTAATCCGGCACGCTGCATTTTTTCTTCCAGCTCGCCTTTTTTATAGCGACGAAAATGGCCTAGTTCGCGATCGAAGTCGCTATAGAGTTTGGGATTGAATGGGACGAGGACTATCACTCTGCAATCGTCTGGAATTGTATCGTAAAGACCGCGAAGCACAGCTTCGTCGTCTTCGATATGTTCCAATACGTTAAGAAAAACAACGCTATCCGGCGCGAATCGGCGAAGTATTTCGTAGTCTTCGCGCAAGGTCATGTCGAGCTTACCGATTTGCAGCTTGGGTAAGTAATGCCAGCGGTCCTTGAGCTGCTGCAGGTAGTCTGTGCGATAATCTGTCAGCAAGACTTCATCACGTGTGCGGATAAAGCGGCTGATATTTCCACGGCCTACACCAAGCTCGGCGACTCGTTTTCCGAGGTATGGCTCGATGGTGCTGAACATCCATTCGTTAAACTTAGGAGCTTGCTCGATGGCATCAAGAGTTACCTTACCGGTATCGGCATAGTTATTCGTGAGGCGATACTTTACGATGAACCAAAGCGCGGCAAAGCCATCCTTCCAGGTAATTTTCTTTCCTTCGTCGTAACGCCGGCCGTTATAGCTAATCGGCACCTCGAACATACGAAGACGGTTTCGCGCTGCTTTTGCGGTGATCTCCGGCTCTATACCAAAGCGATTCGACTCCAATGGGATCATCCGTAGCGATTCGGCGGTAAAAGCTTTGTAGCACGTCTCCATATCCGTGAGATTCGTGTCGTTCAGCATGTTTGCGAGCAATGTCAGAAACCGATTGCCCATTGTGTGCCAGAAATAAAGCACCTTGCGCTCTTCACCGGTGAAGCGCGAGCCGAAGACTGCATCCGCGCGACCATCAAGGATTGGCGCGAGCACGCGCGCATAGTCCCGCGGGTCGTATTCGAGATCGGCATCCTGGAAAATGGCAATGTCGCCGGTCATCTCCGCGATCGCACGGCGCAGAGCTGCACCTTTGCCGCGATTTTCCGGCTGCTGAAACACGCGGACCTCAGGATGCAGGCGGGCGAGTTCCTGCATGATCGGCCAGGTGCGATCGCGCGAGCCATCGTCGACGATGACAACTTCGCGAGCGAGTCCTGCGGGCAAAGGCGCCGCAAGCACGCCGGCGAGGCAGGGAGCCAGCGTTTCTTCCTCGTTGTAAGCAGCCACAAGAATGGAGAGTTTCTTGAACGAAGGCATTGGGGGGAAAGACTTCTAGCAGATTACACTAGCAATGCTACGGAAAAGGTTCAAATTTGCTTCGCAAAATAAACGCAAATTGCATCGGCCTGCGTTGCGCCATCCCGGGTGATCGCGCCGGTTTCGCGAAGTTCAAAACGCTCGGGATGATGTTCCAATGTTGCGCGAAGCAACTGCTGGTGCGGCTTCGAATTCGGCGTCGAGTTATCGAGCACAACTGCATCGAGGCGGGCATCGGAGAGTGCCTTAAGCACAGCGTCTTCGTTTTGAAAGAAGGAATTATAGCCACTGCCACTCCACGTGCTCGATGCGAGAAGTTTGCTCGCACGCTGAACGGTTCGGCTCGCTCGCGCTGGATCGCGCCTCGCCATTTCCGAGATGAACATCCCCTCACCTCGAGCGTCACTTGCTATTAAAATGTTTCTGATTCGATCGTCGGCAGCGAGTTTTTCGGCTATCGGACTGAAGCCGCTGAAATTTTTCTGCGGGATGCGGAATGCTGAAAATCCGAGGTGGTTTCCAATCGAGCCATAGCCGATCGCTGACTTCGGCGGAAAAAATATGCCGGCAAAAAAGAGCGCGCTGATTACTGCGCAGCTTATTTCGCGACGAGCAAAACGCGTTAGCGACTCCACGCCAACTGCCACAAAGAGCATGGCGGCGGGAATGGCCGGGATAAGATGGCGCGCCTCGAGCCCGACGGGCAGTATCGATTGGAAAATAAGAACGCTGACCATCAATGAGAGCAATGCAGCCCAAACGCCATTTGTGATTTTCCTTTCCTTAATCACAAAGATGAAGCCGATAATTGCGAAGGCGCTGAACAAAATGCCGAGACCGACGGCGAACTTGAAAGTATAGTAATTCACAGCCATTCGCGTGAAATGCCATGAAGGCGAGGGCTCCTCCCATCCGCCGCGACCCTGATTTCGAAAATACCAGGTCCACGGTCCGGCCAGCACTCCGATAAGCGCGACTGCCATCCACAGCTCTTTTTTTTGCAAAATAAAATAACGGCGCGTCAGCAAAATTGCTGCAGGAGCCATGAGCGCCAGGGCAACGCCGGTGCCTTTGGTGAGAATCGCAAACGCTGCGAATAAGCCAAATGCGATGGCATCGCCCATTTTTTGCGTTTCCAAAAAGCGACCGAAGTAAATGGTCGCGCCAAACATCGTCAAAGCGCTGAGCATTTCCGCCATGATCATCGCGGAGTATTGCTGCACCAATGGCAGCGCCAGCAGCCAGGCTGCGGCGCAAAACGCGGTCAGCGGAGCAACTTCGCGTTTTCCCGCATTGAAAACAGACAGCCCTAAACCGCCCGAAAGCGCAGCGATGAGCGCCAGAATCGACTCGCGAGAGGTCCCGAACAGAAAAGTCCACGCACTTTGCACCATGTAAAAAAAAGGCGGCCAGATGCCGAGACCGACTTTGGGATAATGTGAGTAATAGTCGTTCGCAAAATGCAGCGGCGACGCCTTCCATGCATGCATGAGATAATCGTGCATCATCAGCCCCGTCACATAATGAGCCGCTTCGTCGGGATGACTGCCAAATTCGCTGCGATATGCGCCAGCGAGTGATTGGAAGAGGATGGCGACTAAAAAAAAGAGAGCAAACGCGATTAGTTGCTCCCGACTTTTTTTAAATAGAGACATCAAATTGGCTCCAAATGCGCGACAACCGCGCGGTGCTGCGAGCGGCGTGACGGTTCCACGCTGCAATATACCGGCTTCCAGCCACGACCTGCAAAAATGTAGTCCAGCCGCAACCATGGCCGAAAAAATGCGAGGGGATTGTGTGTGTAGCCGGGAAACGTCCAACCAAAACCGCAGCCCGCCTCACTGAAACTATCCGTCGCCGTCTTGTTAAATAGTCGATAAATATAGCCCGAATCCGGCGCGTTGAAATCGCCTAGAATGATACATGCCCGCTGCTCGGCAGCAATTCGAGCCGCCAGTTGACGCGCGAGTTCAACGCGCGCAGCCATTGTTTCGGAAAATGATTGGTTATCCGAGCGCCGACGATTGCGACCGAGCAATTCGCGCAACACGCCGAGCCCGCGCAGTTTTGCAAATGCAGGACGAGGCGTTGGCATATGGACATCATAAACAGCAACCGTGCGGCCTTTCACATCCACGTCAAATTCGGCGGCAACTGGCTGTCGGTGCCATAGCGGATCGGTGACAAATGCGGCATTTTTGATCGGAAATTTGCTCACCAGCAAAAATTCTCCTTTTTCGACTACAAAACGATCGGGAAAAGCACGCTGCCAATTCCGCAATTGATGGGTGGCTTCCTGCAGCACAACAATGTCTGGATCTTGCGCGGCGATGAATGGCAGGAGGCTTTGATGGTTGCTCTGGCCGATGTTGTTGGTGAGACAAATTATTGCGGGATGATCGGTGGCGGCAGAATGAAAATGAAATTTCGGGAGGATCAGAAAAATCAGCAAGGCAGCAACAAGATTTACCCAACAGAGTTCCGGCTGGATGGCAAGCGTGCCAATGGCAAGTAATGCCGGAATTAAAAGCCAAACCTGCACAGGCAAAAAAATCAAGAGCGCTGAAACCCAGAACCGCTCGCCGATGAAGACGCAAAATGTCAGAAACAATAGCAGCCCGATATTTGCGGCGAGCAGAAGTCTCAAAAACGGGTTTTTGCGCAGAACTGCAAATAATTTCAAAAACATGAAAAAAATATTTGACAGGATATAGGAAATTGTTCAATGTGTAGCCGACGTTTAGAGAAATTATTTCTCCCCACCACAAATCAATTCAAAAAAACAAACCAACTATGAGACACCAACCCTCACTAAAACAGACCATCGGTAAACGGTGCTCGCGTCCCATCCTCCTTGGAGCGATTTGCGCGAGTATTGCCATCGGAGGTTTTGCCATCAACGCACAAGCGGATACTTATGATGACGCGATTACAGCACAGCTTCATGTCGTGACGCCGGCAGGGAAGCCCGATTATACACTGGACACCGTGCCGCTCCCACAGCTCACAACCGTGCTGCATAATGTTGTGAGTGGCGATCCCGATAAGACGCATGCGTCGATCTATGTCGACCGTATTGTAAATGCCAGTCATGCAAAAGCGGGCTTTAGCACGAAAATCGCAGGCGGGTTAGCAAATACAGCGCTCGCCACCGTGGGTGGTTACACCGATCAGGAGCTTACCGACATCGTGACCGCAGCACTTCGCGGGTTTGCCTCGCCGGCGAACGATGGAGATCGTGGAAAAATGGCAGCGGCCATCGTCGCCTCGCAAACCGGCGATAAGGCTGGGATTATCGCCAGTGCAGCAACAAAGGCCGGTTCTGGCATCTCAGCAGCCGACGTTTCTGCTACTCCTACCACTTCCTTTACCAAAAACTACCTCGTCGGCCTCAAAAAGCTAACGCTGACGAATTCTGACATCGCCAATGTCGCGATCGGCCTCTCTGCCAACTTTACGGTTTCCTCACTGACCAATAGCGGCGATACGTCATTGCAACCCAAGGCTGACGCAATCGATGCAGTAATCGGCCAATACAAAAAAACTGCGGGCGCGGTGGACGCTATCGTCAATAATGTCGCCGCGAACGTGCTTGGGCTCAATGGAGGTGCCTCCTCCTCGGATAAAGATACCTTTGTCGTCAATCTCGCCGCGAAAGTCGCGGGTGAGAAAAATGCGAAGGCAAACATCAATCCAATCGCTTCAGGCCTGACGAAAAGTCTGTCAGCTTCCGCTTTTGTTGCGGGCACAACCTCGAATGCTGTCGATGATCTGGCCGTGGCACTGGCGACTGCCCAGCCCAAATCAGGATCGACGATCATTACCGGAATTTATAGCACCGGCTTGGTTACCGATGCGGATACCGTCGCGCAAATTGCCGGAAAATCCGTTGTCGCGGCAAATGATGTCGCTCATGCAGACAAATTCGCGACTGCCGCTGGCAATGCGCTCGCCACAAAAAATGACCTCTATGAGATTGCTGATGGTATGGCTAGTGCCATTAGTTCAACAGATATGAAGATTGCAGGAGCCAAAATCGGCGGAGCCTTAGGGGCTCTGGTAGACAAAAATGCCAGTGACGTAAATCTGCAACTCGCATCGATCATCAGCGCCTTGACCGCCAAAATTGGCGGGAATGTTTACGGAGACATCCAAAAGACGGTTCACGCAGTGCTCGGCTCTTATACCAAATTGGCCCCGAAGGGCGCTGGCGGAACTCTGACTGAAGATATTGAGGGCGCAATTCTAAAATCCTACATCGCGGGCTCGGTTGCGGCAGGCGTCTCGAGCACCGACACGACTACGATCGCTGAAAAGCTCCTCGTTACAGAGTTTAAGCAAAAAGTCAGCACGGCAAAAGCTCCGAATGCAGTTTACGACAGGCTTCACGCTTTTATTTCCACCTCGGGTAACTGGAACACCTATACGTATGGCGAAGTGGTAATGGGTGAAACCAATGACGAGCCGATTTAATGGCTGACGCCAAATAGGGCTTCCCCTAAACAACAGCCCTTACATTTCGATGTAAGGGCTGTTTTCTTTTTAAAGCACGAGGTTGTTCGTCATTTCTCTTTTGAATCTTGTTTTCCTTTTTCTCTTTGGTCTGGCATTTGCAACTATTCAGTGCATGGCCGGAGGGACTCGGCTATTTCTAAGCCTTCCCTCTTACTTAATCATCGCTGTTGCTGCAGTCCTCTCCCTGCTTTCTTTTCGCGCGCCCAAAACAGTTCCCCGTATCGCATGCCTGGGAACCACAATAGTTATGTCCGCCTACGTGATCGGGCGCAGTCTATACTCGCCCATTCATTACCTGGCGCTGGAGGACTTTTTCATGGTGTTGGCGTGCCTGTCGGTTTACCTCTTAACCTCATTTTATATCACCAGCACGCGCGACCGGCTTTGCTTTGTGGTGCTATTGTTTGCCATCGCCATCGCGCACATCGTGGTAGGCGCAATACAGTTTACGCAGCTGAATGGCTATATGCCTTTTGGCTTTCTACGTGGAGATAATCTCCCACACGCCAGCGGAATGTTCGTTAGTGCGAATCATTACGCAGGCTATCTCGAGCCAATCACGGTTTTAGCATTATCCATGACTGTGTGGTCGCGCTGGCCACTTTGGGCGAAGATTCTCACCGGATACATGGCAGGGTTTTGCTTGTTCGGAATGGCAATCAGTGGGAATCGTGGCGGCTATTATAGCGTCATAGCTGCGTTGATCGTTTTTGTTGTCGCGAGTATTTATACGGTGCGGGTCGTCAATCCTAGAAAGTTAATATTGGTCTGGATACTATTGACGATGGGAGTAGTTGTCGTCATCGCCGTGACTGCGGCGTTAATGCTCCATAGCAACTACCTTACTGTGCGCATGCATAAAATGGTGGGCAACGACGTTCGCATTTACAACTGGATGGCCGCACTCGATCAATTCCGACTCTCACCGATTATTGGAACTGGATCCGGCACGCACCTGATTTATGCACGGCTGTTCCGGCGTCCGCCACTGCAAGCGGATCCCGTGCATGCGCATTGCGATTATCTCGAGTTGTTATCTGAATACGGCATCATCGGCGCCTGCGTAGTAACTGCATTTCTCTTTATCCACGTGCGAGCAGGATTGCGGGGATATTCATTTTTGCTGCGCAAGCGGCTGCTCGCTTCTTTTCAGCCGCGCAGCAATACTTTCGCCTTTCATCTCGGGGTTATCTGTTCGCTAGCGGCACTCGCCGTTCATTCCGTGGTTGATTTCAACATGCACGCTCCTGCCGACGCATTACTCTACGCGTTTTTCTTCGGCACGCTTGCGAATCCAGGTTTTGAAGAAAAATCCACTGCTGCTACAAACATGGCCCCTTGGTTCCGCTTCATTCTGCCAGTAATCGGTATTTGGCTCTTGATAACAGCAACGCCGCTCGCGCCGGCGGAATACTGCGCGGAGACATCCCGAGTTGCTCTGCGAAATCGTGATTTTTTGCGATCACTGGATTATGCACATAAGGCGCTTGGGGAGGTTCCTTTAGAGCCGGAAGGCGTGGACAAATTCATCAAAGTTTTCGGCGGTAATCCGAATAACCCGAACTGCTATCTTTATCTGGGCGAAGCTAATCGCGGCGTCGCAAATGGCCTGCCAAACCACAGATTGCGCGAACAGTTTCTTCAGCGAGCTGTAGAAGCCTTTCGTAAAGGTCTCGCTATTTTCCCTCAGGATGAACGAATGCTCATTCGCCTGGGACAGGCGCTGGATGGATTGCAGCTTTATGATGAAGCCGAACTGGCCTTTCAAGAAGCGATTCAAGTCGATCCCAACCTCGGCATTATCTATGGCTACTATGGCACACATCTCCAAGCAATGGGAATGAAAGCCGAAGCTGCGGAGAATTACAAAAAAGGCAAACAATTAGCGAACGAATCCATTGAGGATCTCGGGCGCAAAGAATTAGGCATGTGATTGTGCATTGCCTTCCGTTGTTTTCATAACCGGCGGCTTGCAGCAATTCGTAAAGCAGAATCTATTTACGGATTCATGCACTGCTTTTCGCGATTCATGACTCAAAGAGCCGGACAAGCGGCTCTTTATGTAGAATCAACTGCCGTTTTTATGACGAGCTTCTCTGCGTGAATTTCCTGTTTTTATTTCTCTGCGCAATCGCGTTCGCTTTGATCCAGTGCCTCATCGGCGGAACGCGTCTTATTTTCAGCCTGCCATGTTACGGCTTGCTCGCAGTCGCTGCGATCCTGACGATTTTTTCCGCAAAACGGTGTCGTGTTTTGCCAAATCGCTCCTGCCTGATCGCGACCTCGATACTCGCTGGCTACGTGCTCTGGCGCAGTTCGCATTCACCGATCAACTACCTCGCGCGGCCGGATTTTTTCATGATGCTCGGTTGCATTTTATTTTACGGTTTGACGGCTTTTTACATTTCGAAAACGCGCGATCGAGTTGTGCTTTTGTGTCTGTTTTTCGCAATTGCGGTATTGGAGGTCACCGTCGGCACCATTCAATTCAAAGAAGGCAACGGCTACATGCTTTTCGGTTTCATCCGAAACGATCTCACGCGACGCGCGAGCGGAATGTTCATTAGCGCAAATCACTTCGGCGGATATTTGGAAACAGTCGGTCTTTTTGCGCTCAGCCTTACGGTTTGGTCGCGCTGGCGTTTATGGGCAAAAATTCTCACCGGTTACATCACAGCACTTTGCTGGTTCGGCGTTGCGATCAGTGGAAGCCGAGGCAGCTATTTTAGCACCATCATTTCATTGGTGGCGTTTGCGGCATTAAGCCTTTTCGTCGTGAGAAAGGTAAACCCAACATGGTTTGTGCGTGCATGGGTAATATTGACGATCGCGGTGCTCGCCATTATCGCGACCGCGGCTTTTCTGATGTTTCACAGTAGCTTGCTCACTGAACGCATTCACAAAATGACTGCGAAAGATGTGCGCATCTACAACTGGATGGCCGCCTTGGATCAATTCCGTGTTTCGCCAGCCATCGGCACGGGTGCCGGAACGCATCTTTATTACGGCCGGCTCTTTCGTCGTCCACCGCTGCAAGCAGATCCAGTTCATGCGCACAGTGACTATCTCGAATTGCTTGCGGAATACGGAGTGGTTGGCGTTGGGGCCATGGCGATTTTCCTGCTCGCGCATGTGCGCGCGGGACTGCGCGGCTTTGCCTTTCTCGTCCGCAAACGGCTGCTCGTCACCTACGAAAAACGCAGCGATAGCTTTGCTTTAAATATCGGCGCATTGTGCGCAGTCGTTGCACTGGCAGTTCATTCCGTTGTCGATTTCAACATGCATATTCCTGGCAACGCACTGCTTTTTGCGTTCGTTTTTGCGCTGCTGGCGAGTCCCGGCGTTGAGATGGGAGCCGAAAATGAAGCGAAGCTCGCCGCCTGGTTCCGTTTTGCGCTGCCTGCGGTTGGCGCGTGGTTCGCAATGCTCGGATTGCCCAAGATTCCGGCCGAATTTGCAGCAGAGCAGGCACGCATCGCATTGCGAAACCGGCAGTATTATCGCTCGATCGAGTTTACCCGAAAGGCGCTCGGTGAAAATTTGCAGGGTAATGATCGTTTATCGGCATTCCTTCGGCAATTTGGCTTCGAGAAACAGAATCCGGATCTCTATTTTTACCTCGGCGAGGCAAATCGCAGCCTCGCGCTTACAACGCGCAACGACACGGTTCGTCGCAATTATTTCCAGAAAGCGGTCGATGCTTATCGCGCAGGACTGCAAATTTTTCCGCAGGACGAAAACATGCTCGTGCGACTCGGCCAGTCGTTCGATGGTTTACGGTGCTACTCCGAAGCCGAGGAGGCGTATCAAAAAGCGCTTCAATCCGATCCCAATCTCGGCCTGATCTACGGCTACTACGGCACGCATTTGCAAGCGATGGGGCAGACGGAGGAAGCGCTCGACGCCTATCGAAAAGGGCAGCAACTGAGTAACCAATCGATTGAGCATTTGGGCAAGGCAGAGCTCGGGTTGTAAGGAATTCCACGTAATGATGACCGGAAAACAGTTGAATGCGGTTTTTTTCGAAAATAAAAAGTTGCGGCTCCAGTTTTGTGAGGCAGTTTACGTCAACCAAAACTGGCATGTTTATGATTCGTTCCTCCGCATTGAAAAAACAATCTCGCCTTCTGCTCGCCAGCGCCCTGGCGTTGATCGCCACGGGAGGCTCCGCTTTTGCAATCACGGCTCAACAAGCTGTGGAAACCGAAGTGGAAGCGTTAACAGCACCGAAATCAAAGACGATTATCACCGCATCGGCCGCTATTTTGGCACAAGCGGTAGGCGACGCGATTCAGCACCATCCGGAACTCGCCGCAAAAGATATAGCAGCGGCTGCGTTTGAGCCCTACCCGGCGGGCGATCCGAAACCAAAAGTGCGCGGCGATCGCAACAAATCCGCTGGGCTGGTAGTGCAATCGGCAATTACGACCACTCTCGCAACACAAACTCCAACATCGCAGGACATCGCCGACATCGCGCACAACGTTGCCGTCGTGGGTGGAACGAACACGAAAATCAATCTCACCGATGCGGGCCGTATCGCTGTTGCAAAGGGCGCACTGATTGCAGACGCATCTGCTGCTCAGCAAATCGGCCAGACTCTCGCATTGGACATGTCGATCAAAACGACAAAAACCGCATTTGCCGCAGGAGCAATCACTGGCGTATTCGCCAATGCAGGCACGGCAGAAACGGGAGCAAACGATTTTGTAAAAGGCGTGCTGTCGAGCACTGGCGGCATCACCGACTCCGCAGAGGTTTTTGCAGGCAAAGTCGCCGCTGCCGCAAAAGCCAACAACAATGTTGTCGCGCAAGTGGCAAACGCCACGGTGGCATTCTTCGGTTCCAATCAGCAGGTGTCGATCTCCGCGGCGGTCATCAAAGCTGCTCCGAAAGCAGCTGCCGAGACTTCGCGTCGTGTCGCACAACTAATTGCACCGAGTGCCGGTCAGGCGGATCGAATCACCTTCGCGACCGCGCTGGTGAATACGAAGGGGTTCGCAAGTTATTCCGCTTTGATTGCCCAAGGCGTCTCGCTGACCGATCCTGAGTTTGCCGGTGTTATCACGAAAGCCGTTGTTGCCGCAAATTCCTCCACGCTCGCGCTCGCTCCAAAAATCGCCGTTAGCGTCGCAAACATGGTTGATGGCGAAGACGCGTCGGAAGTTTCCAATGAGCTCGGAAAACTTGTGGAAGCCGGCACGCTCAAAGTATCTACCGCTGCAACCATTGCGAAATCGATCGCCGGGACGCAGTTTGTTGTGAACAGCCAGTTGGATATCGAGGCGACCGCCAGCAGCATGACGCAGCATTTGATCAATCTATTCCAGACCGCGAATGGAATTAACGACAAGGCTAACAAAGCGATTCTTGCAGCGGTCTACAACGTTGGCAAAATGGTGGCGAAAGTGTCGACAGCGTTCGCGAAGAAGAGCAGTTCGACGAACTTTTCCGACGTCGTCGCCGGTGCGGTGACCGACAGTATCATGGGAGTGATTTCAAATCTCTCCTCGACTGATCAGGACACCATTATTGCCGCTCTAAAAAAAGCAGTAACGTCGGCAACCCCGCCGGCGTTTGACCCGTCTGTCAGCGCGGCTATTGACAATGCCCGGAACAATAATGGCAACCAATATCAAGTCGGCCCGGTTGTGGATCAGGAAACGCCGACTACAAACTTTTAACAAGATTCTTCGGTTCATTAAAAGGGCTGAACGATGCGCTCGTTCAGCCCTTTTGTTTTTTTGCGTGCATCCATTGGCTTCGGTTGTGAAATAAGTTTGCATCGGTGTGAGGCATGGGCTATTCGCACTTCGCACCCTCCGCAATTTCACGTATTTTCCGTCCCCATGTCCGAACTCCTGAATCGGTTCAGCATTCAAGCGGTCAAGTTCAACTGGCAGATGCTTGCCCTTGTGGCGCTAATCTGGCTTGTTGTCGTTGGCTGCGTTATCTCAAGCATTTTTGCGCGCCCCTTCAGTCCGCGTCAGCGCATTTTTTGGATTACTATTGTGATCTGCCTTCCATTGATCGGGCTGCTGGCCTATTTGCCGTTTTCTTTCCGCAAGGAGGAATTGCCGCACGTTTTCCTGACCAAAAAAAAGAAGAGCAAGAAAAAACACACAGGCGAGTCGGCAAAAGAATCGCCGGCAAAATCCTGATGCTCCAGTGGCATTTTCGTGAAACTGTAATTGGTCTCACGGCGGTTGCGATTTTCGGCGTTACACCACTTCGGCTTATAGCCCAAGAGGAAGAAGAATCATCCGTCGAAATCACTGCCGCGCCTGCGGAATCTGATACAGCGACCATGGAGCCCGAAGCGGCACCGGCGGAAGAGCAGGCTGCTACGGTGATTCCTTCTGAAACGACCGGACTTGGAGGACTCGAGCGGATGCGCGCTCTTCCCTCGAATTCTTTCGGCGAGCCTCAATTGGGTGTGCCATATTCGAGCATTTTTCGCGAGACGGGCGCGACCTTTAGTAATCCTTTGCGTAATCCAGACGTCGGCATGGAGCCTAAAATTGGTGAAGCAACTGGAGAATTTCACCTTTGGCATGGCGGACTTCGTTTGCCGCCTCTCGCGCAAAGGGGTTTTGAACCTCAAAATGCGGATATCAAGATCGGCCTAGTCTTCATCAAGTTCCGCTCTTTATCCGGCACGGTGTTATATACGGACAACGTAAATCTTAACAATAACCGCCGTAATTCCGACACCACGGTCATTACCAGGCTCGATTTCACGATCATTTGTCAAATCACCGAATCGTTCCGATTTACGTTTGGCGGCGGGCTGATTTATCTCCCGATCGAGGGCAAGGTTTCCCTTTTCCTCGGGGGGTGGCCCTTCTCTTATCTGCTCGGGCTAGAAGCGGCGCCGATCCTTCTGGGTCAAATAACTTACACTACCAACATAGGAAACTGGCCCGTCACTTTCGCTGATGACTTGCACATGGGCGTCGCAGGCTACTCCATCAATACGAGCAGTGATTTTCGCCTGTTTGATCAACCGTTTATACGATACACGAATGAACCGGGAAATTATGTATTTCGTGCGCCCGATGCCGCACCTGAAGCAAATACCAATCGCCCGCATTTTCATGATCGCGAATTCACATATTTAAGCAATTCACTCAGCGCAGCCACGGAACGGTTGTTGCCAACCGACACCCGACTGCATGTGCGCATGTTTCACGAAAATCTCTGGTATAACCAAGGGGGTCGCGGCTTGCCGGATTTGCGCGACGGAGCAAACGTTTTGCTCATGTCCCAACGCGAAAATCTACGTTTTAAACCCTACGCCCGTTACGAAATATGGCACATCGGAAACCGGGCAGGAATCGACCAAACCTTTAGCGGAGGCTTCTTCGGCCCTATCACCGATCAACTTTTTCTCCGCGCCGAAGCGGGATATTTCATTCGTTCAACAGGATTGAGCAGCATGCTGTGGCACATGAGCTTATGGCATGAAGCCGGCCCCCTTACTCGCGAATTTTTGTATTGCGGTCGCAGTCTGAGCGATTTTCATGATGAAATTTCAACATATATCGGATACAGCATCCGTCAGACGTTAGCTGAAGACCTTTTCGGCGATGCATTTGTGCGTGCATCGCGAATCGATTCGGCTATCGGCCATCTCCAGCACGCCCGCGACGAGATGGAGGCCGGGCTTCGTTTCACATACGTCGTCAGCCCGAAAACAGAATTGCGTCTTTCCGGCATCTATGCACACACAACCCGCGATGATGCGATCAGCACCCAAGATAGTTGGCTTGGGCGTTTTGAAATGAACTACCGCTTTACCGACACTTTTACAGCCCGACTTTTTTACCAATACTGGCGACTAGATGCCACACGGCAACAGGATAGTTTCTACGAAAATCTTGTTTTGCTGACTCTGGTGAAATATTTTCAGTAATGTCGGCGGGGTTCTTCCATTGACGGAAACCTCTTTTCTGATAGCTTTTTTAGCTCAATTTTTCTCGCCCCTCCCATTGCATAAAATACTCCTGTTTCCTGCAATTTTTGCACTGGCACTGTCGTATTCGGGCTTCGCACAAGCTCAAAATTCGGCAGCGCAACCGCGCGGCTCCATCGCATTTCGCAACACGGATATGGGACTTAATGGTGAAAAACAGTCGCATGCTTCGGAAGGTGCTGATTCTCCCAGTGGGCCACAAGACGAACTCGATTCTATCTCAGAGAAAAGAGAAAAACTTGAAAACGAACTTCATTACGCGAAAGCCAAGGCGGAAACTGCCCGCAAGCGCGCCAGCGTAGAAACCGCTGCAGACCATGCTGAAAGTGCAGACAAAGCGGCACAGGAAGCAAAGGATTGGGAAGCGCGATCACGCGACGTGGAAGCGCGCCTAGACGAAATTAACAATGAAGTGCAAAACGCCATTGAGAGTATGCAGCCTGCCAATGGCCCTGAGAGTAATCTCGTTTTGCCTGGTGAAACTTTAGAGATTTTTGTTGTAGAGGATCCCTCTTTTAACGGACGTTATCCTGTCCGGCGCGGTGGCTACATTATTTTACCAGCAGTGGGGCGTATCCCAGTTGCGGGAAAAGATTTGCAAAGCGCAGAAGCCGCAGTCAAGAAGGCGCTGGAAAGCTCTCAGCTACAGCACGCCTCAGTCATGATTGAAAAGGTCGAAGGCGCAGACGTAGAAAGCGGTCAGGTCATTTATCTCGCCGGCGAATTCAAATACCCTCGTCCATTTAAAATCCCGGCAGGCACTCGCCCCACTCTTATTAGCGTCATACTCAGTTCTGGCGGTGCCACAGACAAAGCCGATCTAACGCGTGTCAAAGTCATGCGCGTAGCCGCAAACAGAGGCGTCGTCGAGGAGGTTAACGTCCAGAAAATTCTCGACGGCGGCGGCCTGACCTCCGATCTGGCGCTGGATTCGGGCGACGTCGTGATGATTCCTACAGGGTCTCGGAACGTCGTTTTTGTGACAGGGAAGGTCAGCCACCCTGGCGGATTGCCATTCAAACCTGGAGATCATCTCAGCGCCTACGCCGCCATTCTCCAGCGTGGCGGCTTCGCACGATTTGCAGATCAGAAAAAAGTCTACATTCTGCGGCCAACGCCCGACGGCACGAAAGTGCGCATCCCGGTAAACGTCACAGCCATTCAAAAGGGACGCGAACCCGACGTGCCCCTGCAAAGTGACGATATCATCGTGGTTCCTGAAAAGTTCTTCAGTTTCTAACGGCCACTTTCGAGTGCGCTGAAAGTTTTATTGAAATTGTGCCGATGATGGGCTACTTTCTTATACCCCTTTTCTCGCAATGATCCCCGGCTTAAAACGTCGCGTTTTCAATTTTTATGACGTGATGATGTATGTGGCAATTGCCCGCAAACATCTTCGTCTGATGCTTCTGCTAATGTGCCTCACCTGCATGGGCAGTCTGGTCTATTACGTCTTTGCGCGTCCGGTGTTTTATGCCCGATCCCTCGTCCGAGTGGAGAGCATCGTGCCATTGCCCGTGGATGAGGAAACTGTTTTTCACGACAGCAATATGCGCGCGGTAGTCATGCAGCTGCAGGCGCCATACGTCATTGAGAGAACTGCACAAAAGCTGGGAGTGAAAAAAAGCGCGAGAGAGATCCAGCGCAAGGTAATCAAGAAAGTTGCTATTCGTTTAACGTCCGACAAAAACTTAGAGATTGAAGTTTGGGGCTACCTCAACAACATGACCGTCAAATGGGCGGAGACCTTAGTTGGGGAATTTCTGAAATTTCGCGAGGAAAAACGCATTCAATACCGTGCGTTGGCTGTCAAAGCATATAATGACGAAATGGCGCGGATTGGAGAACAATTGGACAAAACTCTCGAATCGAAATTTAACTTTCGCGATGAAAAAGACCTAACAAGAGCGGAAATCGAGGAAAATCTCATTCGCGCAATTCCTCACGAAGTGGTGCATCTAAAACAGCAGCTCTCGCAAATGGAAAGCGTCCGCGCAAACCTTGCGGAGCCAGGTCTGGATATAGTTGCAAAGCTTTCTCTCATCGCATCGATGGACAAAGAGATCCACCTTAATCTCGGACAGATCGTCGGGGCCACTCCGGATACCAAGCCTGATGTAGAAAGACCGACGTCAGATCAAGTTGTCGTAGTGCCTTCCGTAGCTACCGCGGTCGAGCCTTGGGAAGCGTTCGAACGGGAACAGCGCCGCATTCAAAGCGAGATCGCGGATGCTTCAAAAATTTACCTGCCAGGCCACAAAAAGATGATCGCCTTGCGCAAGCAGTTGGACGAGGTAAACAGGCACCTTGATCTGGAATACCAATTCGCAAAAAATCGCTTCGATTTGAAATATCAAAGCCTGATTGATCGCGTGCGGGAACTTGAAGCCAAGCTGCCTGAATATCAGGAAATCAGTAAAAAATATGCAAAAGTGCAGCAGGAATCGGCCTTACACGATGCGGGAGAGCTGGCTTGGAACAACATGTTCGGCACCTTGGCAAAAAACGTCAAAACGCTGGACTTCGCCGAAGACAAGGAACGCATCAATCTCGAGTATCTTGGTCTTATGGAGCAAAAAGACACGCCGGTTTCCCCTAATCGTTTTCGCATAGTTTTAATCGCCTTTTTCCTAGGTGGCGTTCTGGGTATCGGAGTTCCTCTTCTTATCGAGTATCTTGATCACACGATCTCAAATGTGGAGCAGGTGGAGACTACCTTTCAAATGCGCGGGCTCGGAATTATCCCACAAATCACGGCCAGTGAAAGTGAGCGGCCGGCCCTACTCAATCTTGAGGCGAGCGACGAACGTAATCTGGTCGAAAACTTCCGCGTGATACGCACGAATCTTCTTTCTATGGGGACTTTGACGAAAAACCCGTGCGTCATCATGACCACCAGCGCGATGCCAAAGGAAGGTAAAACAGTCGTGTCTTCGAACCTAGCCATTTCCTTTGCCCAAATGGGCGCGAAAACGCTAATTATAGATACCGACCTTCGGCGTGGTCGTTTGCATCGCCTGTTTGGTCTTCGTAAGAGCCCCGGGCTTAGTAACGTGCTCCTTAACCGTATCACACTGGACGAAGCGTTGCGTCCTACCGGTAAGGAAGGCCTCACCATAATGACTGCCGGGGAGCATCTCGAAACCGGCACCGAGCTTCTCGGCTCTGAAAAATTTACAAACCTAATGCAGGAACTTCGCGGCCGTTACGACCGTGTCATCATGGATACACCTCCAGTGCTGGGGCTTTCCGAAACATCCATACTCCAAAACCACGTCGATGGTGTTCTTTTCGTGATCTGGAGCGGTCGCACACCGATTCGCAACATGAAAACCGCTATCGATATGTTGCAAGCCAATGGAGCAAACTTCTACGGTTTTGTCCTAAATAGACTCGATCTCTCCGCTACAACGAACTACTACCAATACTACTACTACTCGAACGATTACTACCATAGTTATCACGCGTTGGAAAATGCTTGAGTAACGGTTCCTGGATGAACCGCAATCAGTCAGATTATGTGTCCGTTGTTGTCCCAGCTTATAACTATGGGCGTTATCTCTCTTCCGCGATTGATTCCGCTCTCGCACAAACCTATCCTCATTTAGAGGTCATCGTCGTCGATGATGGATCGACCGATGACACTGCGATAGTAGCCAAAAATTACGGCTCAAAAATCCGATACATCCACCAGACCAACGCTGGTCTATCTGCAGCCAGAAACAGGGGTGTCAGAGCGGCATCATTTGGATACATCCTTTTTCTTGATGCCGACGACGTGTTGATGCCCGATATGCTCGAAACCATCATGGGTGAATATGCCAGACTCTCCCCCGATTTCGGCTTAGTCGCGTGTGGATCGATCCGATTTCACACCGATGGAAAATTTCAAGACAGCAAAAGCCGGGTCTCGAAAGAGACTTGTGAACTTAGAGCACGGGACATTCTTCTCAAAACCCGCTTCATGCCGTCTACTGCTGTTGTGAAGCGAGTGGCGTTCGATGAGTGCGGAACTTTTGACACGGAACTTCGCAGTTCCGAGGATCGCGATATGTGGATTCGAATCGGCACACGCTATCGCATGTTCTATTTAAGCAAATCACTGGTCCGAATTCGCAAGCACGATGATAACATGAGCAAAAACGCGGATCGCATGAAAACAAACATGCGCCACGTCATCTTCAAAGCTTTCCGCAACCGTGTCGTATCCCGTGCTAACGCGCCTTTTTGGTTGCAGGTTTACTCCATCAACTTTTTTGAGGTTTCATGGATGAACTATGACGAAGATAGGATTCCCAAAGCCGTCCGCGAGATCCTGTGCTCATTATTGTTGTGGCCATTGCCCATGTCCGCGGATGACTTGAATGAGCCGAAGTTTTTTCGCATCCGTGCCTTAGTGCGCTTTTTACTCTCCGGTCTTGTCTTCCGGAAGGGATAAGTTTTGTCAATGAAAGTCGGCAAAAATTCAGGGCCTATAAGGATCTTGCATATTGTCAACTCACTTGATCCAGGCGGCATGGAAAATGGACTAGTCAATGTCGCGCGCAAGCTCGATCCACAGCGGTTCAAAATTCATGTAGCTTGCCTAGACCGACGCGGGAAATTTGCGGAAAGACTTCCATCTCCTCCTGACAACGTCATCGTGCTCGGAAAAAAAGGCGCTTTCTCATGGCAAATCGTGCGGCAGTTACGCACTGCGATAAGGCGTATAAATCCGGATTGTATCCACACCCATAATTTAGGCCCGCTTATTTACACTTCGCTCGCCTCTACATTTGGCCATGACCGACCTATTCTACATGGAGAGCACAGCCAGTTAACCTCTGAGGAGCAAGGTTTCAAGCGGCTATGGCAGCGTCGTATACTTTACCACGCCTGTAGTCGGGTGCATACCGTTTCGGAAACTTTGCGCCAACAACTCATTCAATTCGGTTTTCCTGTCGCAAAAATAGATGTTGTTGAAAATGGTGTAGACACGGATCGCTTTGTGCCGGCCGAACAAACAAGCGCACGAGCACTTATCAACATGCCGCGTGATGTCGTGGTGCTCGGTATCGTAGGACGCTTCGGCGCTTTCAAGGGGCATATGGTTTTAATAGAAGCCTTTGAGAGATTAGCTATAGAGAGAAAAGACCTGCACCTTCTCATCGTAGGTGGCGGCGGATCGGAAGAGAACGCTATTAGAAAAAGGGTCGAGGCGAGTGAGCAAACGAATCGGATACACTTAACCGGCTTTCAAGAGCATCCAGAGCGATTTTATCAGGCAATCGATCTACTAGTCGTTCCTTCCACTAATGAAGGAATGTCTAATGCAGTGCTCGAAGCGATGGCATGTGGCGTGCCTGCGCTCACACACAAGGCGTGCGGTAATCAGGAGGTTATTACCAACAAAGTCGACGGGATCGTTGCAGATTTGGCAACATCGGAATTACTCCTTGAGCAAATCCGTTCGCTGCTGATAAACCAGCCCTTCTTGCGTGAAATGGGCAGGAGAGCACGACAAAAAGTCCTCAGCAGGTTCTCGCTAGACAAAATGGTAGAAGGATACGAGTGTCTCTACCTTAGTTTGTCAGCTAAACATTAGTCCGATCCAATGGACTTTGCCTCGATTGTTCTATTTTTGATGGTTTATTACCTGCGTCCGCAGGAATGGATCGGTTTTCTGAACAATGTTCACCCCGTGCAATTGGTGATGCTGATGGCGCTGTTCTCGCTGATCAGTCGCGAGCAGAAGTTGGCTATCAAAGACTTTTTTCGCACGCCTCATGACTGGATCATGACAGCTTATTTTGCGTGGACTGTCTTTGCGTCTCCTACTCCGATCGATACGTTTAAGAGTATAGAAAGCGCGATACTTACCTACTACGTCGGTGTTCAATGCCTGAACAGCCTGTATCGCATTAAAAAGCTAATTGCTTGGTGGGCTGCTTTCATCGTAATTATCGCGCTTCTCGCGATCTCGAGCGAATACGGGTTCGATCCATTCGGCAGCTATGATCGGACGCACGGCCTTATGAAAGGACGACTAGTCCTCCACCTTTCCATTTTCAATAATCCTAATACACTTGCCCACAGTATCGTGCCTTGCATACCCATGCTGTTTTTCCTGCTATTCTGGAAACAAATCTTCATGAAAGCATGGATCGTTCTGCTGCTGATCCCGCTTTGGTGCATATTTCTCACCCAATCGAAAGGAGCATTTCTCTGCAGTGGCGTAGTTCTCATTGCAACCCTATGTTTTGGTAGACCAAAAATAGCGCAAATAGTCATCCTTGTATTCGCCTCGACAATGGGTTGGGCCGCTCTTTATCAACTCCCCCGTATGGGCGAACTCAACAAGGCGAGAAGCGATGCCGCAATCCAAGGGCGAATCGCTGCGTGGACTTTCGGGTTGCAGTGTATGGAAACGCGCACCTTCGGAATTGGCCTTAGTAATTTCGAAAGAGAATTTTTCCGGCACGGCCCTTTGGAATACCCTGAGCATCCGAAAAAATTTTGGGTCAAGATTGGCGACCAGGAGGTATTAAAGCAAATCTACCGCGGTCATCATTACTCAAAAGCTACGCATGGCGCTTATAACCAAAACGGCGCTGAACTGGGCTATACAGGGCTCTTCCTATTTGTAGGCGCCATTTATTGTTGCATGAAAACAGTTCTGGTTGCGAAAACAACGAATACCGAGGAAGAACGTATAAGACGTATCTTATTCTGCATTATTCTATCCTATGCCGTCTCATCATGGATGGTGGACTTTTGTTACCGGCCGACCTTCTTTATGTTTGCAGCGGCGACAGGTGCATTTCATAGGTATTTACGCGGGTTGCTCCCTGGCCAAATTGCGAGTGTCCCCATATCGGACGGCAACGATGGAATCCCATTGCCACAGCGTGTCCCGGCCGGACAACCCGCCTGGGCTGGTGCAGCAATGAAAGTCCGTGCTCCATTACCTGATCCAGCGCCAAGACCTATAGCCACAACGATGGAGGAACCCATCGAAGATGTGGAGACTTTCCCAAAAATCAACTGGCGATACTTTGGCCTTTTCGACTTTATTGTGACGTGGGTGCTTATGACGGCGGTAGTTCGCTATTGGGAGCACATTCTACGGACGATGTAATCCATGACAGATACCGCAGCAATTCTGTTCTGGGTTAGCACCGTGATACTCCTTTACGCTTTCTTCGCGTATTCCGTGCTGTTGTGGATATTTTCACGCGTTCTTATCAATCCGGTGGAAAAGCAATCCATTCCGGGAAAGGTTTCGGTGGTCCTGGTCGTCTACAATGAAGCAGGTCGCATCGAGCAGCGTCTGCACAATTTGGTAGACGCATTGGCGACGTGTGAGGAATTTGAGTTAGTCATTACCTCAGATGGTTCCACCGACGCCACTATTGAAAAGATTCGGAATTTTGCTCATCCGAAAATCAAGCTCATCGACCGCGCCGTGCGTAATGGAAAGGCAGCATGCATTAACATCGGCATAGCTGCCGCGAGTAACAGCGTGGTAATATTAGCTGACGCACGTCAGCGATTCACAACCGATACAATTGAGCATCTGGTCGCAAACTTTGCCGATTCAAAAGTAGGAGCTGTTAGCGGCGCCTTGGAAATTGAGCCATCTTCCGGCGGCGTTGCATCTGCGGTTGATGCTTATTGGCGGATCGAAAAGACGATTCGCTGCAATGAATCGAAAATCGATTCGTGCATCGGCTGCACCGGTGCGGTTTACGCCATTCGAAGAGAAGCTTTCTCGCCGATTCCTGAAGATACTATTCTCGATGATGTCGTGCTTCCAATGATGATAGCTTTAAAAGGATATCGTATTATTTTCGAATCTAAAGCAGTCGCATACGATCCACAACAACTCGCACCGCAGCTCGAGAACATTCGCAAACGGCGCACACTCGCCGGAAATTTTCAAATGCTCTTTCGCTATCCAACATGGCTTTTTCCGTGGCGCAATAGATTATGGTGGCAACTGATTTCACACAAATATCTCCGATTGGCAGGTCCTTTTCTCCTTGTCCTCGCCTTTATCAGCTCATCCTGTCTCGCCGGCAACACAGTTTACAGGACCTTGCTGGCAGCCCAGTGCCTCATTTACTTTCTGGCCTTGGTCGGCATTCTTCTACCGCACCTCAAGATGCGTTTAGTAGCATGGCCGGCAGGGTTTGTATTTCTCAATTGGATGACCTTGCACGGTTTTGTTGACTGGATGCTGCAACCACGTCAAGCGGGTTGGCAAACGCCGCGGCAATCGTAATTACTTGCCGGGAGAGAAAGGCTTCAATTGCGGATGTGGATCGTCTGCATCCACAACCCAAATCGTCCTATCTTTAAAATAATTGATTAGCTCAAGATTCTCTTCCGGACTCATTTCCCGAGCCCAGATTACCTTTGCATTGTCAATATCTGCTGCATTGTAGATCCACTCGCGATGAGGATTGTGATTGGGGCTATATCGAACGATAACCACGTGTTTTCCTGGCATATTCTCAAGCTGTTGAAGAATGCGGGCACGCTGGAAATCCCATCGATTCTCATCTTTCTGAGCCAATCGATAGCCGATAAATCCGACTGAAATAACGCAAAGGAGAATGATGCCGCGCGTGAGCGCAAGTCCGACTGGCTTACCATTCCAACGCCATAATCGCGCCTGCCGAATAGACTGAATAGTGACTACGAGAAAAAGATCCATCACAGGCGCGGCATAATGTGGAAACACCCAAGTTCCGAATAGCATGCATAGTGTAAATAAGGAGCCTATGAGTAGAGCAAAGCGTGTCCAACCGTCGTATCGAAGAGCCCAAGGAAGTCCTATGAGGGGAATTAGCAGTAAAAAGGACCAGAAGTAGCCCTGTGCAAGCTCGTAAATCTTATCGGCGGTCGTAATAAGAAAGCCATGCCATGTGTGTTGTAGCTTGAAATAGGCAAGGTATTGATTGACCTGTAGGTCGTGGATCGCTTTGTGACGATAGACTGGCTCCGGGCGCGGCTTTTGCCAGAAAAAGAGCGGAGCTACTCCATAGGTTTCCTCATGCACGATATACGGCATCCGCAAAGGATTACCGGTAATTCGATAGTTGTAATAACCGATCTGGACTGCGACCAAACCGCCGACGAGCACGAGTGGTAGAACTATCTTTCGAAACGTGAATCCTATATCAGGCCCATGGCGACTGAATATCCAAACTGCCAGAGCGCTTAGCATCAGCGTCGTAAGAATGAATCCCTCGTAAGGCCTGCTATTTGCCAAAATAGCGATGCCAAGTCCCATGAGCACTGCATCTCGAACGCGACGGCAATCTACCAGGCGCCGAAACGCACCTGAAACCAATGCGCCTCCCCCCATTGCCACTGCTCCGCCCCAGTAAGACTGACTCCACGTCAAGATCAACGGATGAATGGCAATAAGCAGGCCGCCGAAGAAAGCCCACCGCCGCGGCAGCCACGCAAAAAGCATCCAGCACATTGTCGCGCATGCCAGCGCTGTGCTTAGCCATATTCCTACGATAGGATGACCTCCAACGAGTGTGCCGATCGCCAGCGCTAGACCTTGAGCTGGTGGATACTTTGCGGCATAGGTCGGCTGGTGAATGATGTGGATACTTTCGAAGTGCTGCCACAGCGGATGAACAGGATTTGAAAGCCGGCCGTGCAGCAATGTATCGCCGATCAAGAGATAGCCAAACTCATCGGCTACCTGCGGCGGCGGCACACGAACCAGGAGCGTGAGGCTCATGCAGATTGCCAGCGAAAGAACTCCTACGATGGCTACTGCGCGTCCGGTGCGTAGGGAGATGCGGTTAACGAGCCGGCCTAGGCGAGCAAACGCTTTACTCCCGAACGTTGGCCGCAAAAGGGCAAGAGCGATAATCGGCGGAATTAAAAAGTAAAACTTAAACATAGTCGAATCGCCGGCGTAGGCGATGTAGCATGCCCGAACATTGCAAGCAACGTCCAGTTCCCGCTGAACACATTGTTTGACGAATTTGTGCGACCATCCGTAACATCCGCACCACTGTTTTGCCCTCACATGCGGAAAAACGCTTCCATTTTATTTCTCGCCGGCGATGTATCGGGCGATCTCTACACCGCCAGGCTCGCGCAGGAATTGCGCGCGCGCCATCCGCAATGGACGCTGCACGCGCTTGGCGGCCCGCATCTTGGCGCGGCGATTGCCGGCAGTGGTGGAACGTGGATCGGCGACACGAGCGGTTGCAGCGCAATCGGCATCGCGTCAGTGCTCGCGATTTATCCGCGGGGGCATTGGCTCTCAACGAAGATGCGGCAGTTCGTAAAATGCAACCGCATTGACGCCGTGGTGCTCTGCGATTGGGGCGGATTCAATTGCGGGCAATTTCGCTTTTTTAAAAAATGTGCGATTCCCATTTTGTATTATTTTCCGCCACGTTCATGGCAGCGCAGCGGACTCGCCGGTCTGGGAATCGCATCGTGGGTGCGCAATGTTGCGACGCCTTTTGAGTGGTCGGCGCGCCGGCTTTCCGCTGCCGGATGCGATGCGGAATGGGTCGGACACCCGCTGGTTGAAATGGCGCACGACAAAGAAAAACGCGCTACGCTTCGCCGCGAATTCGGCGTTTCAACGGACGAAAAGCTCGTCGCGCTGCTGCCAGGTTCCCGCCGATCCGAAATCAAAATCCTCGCGCCGCGCATGGCGCAAGCCGCAGAGATTTTGCGCCGTGAGCATCACGCGAAATTCGTCGTGCCAACGCCGGAGCGACTCATCGATTTAACGCGCAGCTTTTTTCCTGCATCCACGCGGATCATCGCAGGCCGCGCCTCAGATGCTTTGCTCGCGTGCGATGCGGCAATCGTTAAGACCGGCACCGCAACGCTGGAGGCTGCAGTCGTGGGTGCGCCGCAAGTCGCAGTTTACGATATTGACTGGATTCGCCGCATCGAGTGGTTGCTGCTTTGGATGTGGAAAAAAATCCCGTTTATCGCACTGCCCAACATTATTTTACAACGAATCGCCGTCCCCGAATTGCTCGGACTCGATTGCCGCGCGCAGGCGATGGCGCTCGAGATCGGCGACCTGCTGCAAAACGAAGTGCGACGCGCGCGGATGCTTGCTGATTACGAGGATGTGCGGCAACAGCTCGGTGCAAATTTGCCGCTGTCGCCGACGCAACGCACGGCGCAAATTTTGGAGGAAATGCTCTGCACGCAACCCGATGCTGTTGCCCATGCGGAGGCGGAAGCGTAATTTGCGCGAAGCAAAATTCCCGCTTGTCAACAATGCCGGTTTGTGTCACGTTCACCGGCTCTTTTCGAAACCACTTTATGGCTTACGCAATTATCAAAACCGGCGGCAAACAATACCGCGTCAGCGAAGGCGACTTGATCGAAGTCGAGAAGCTTGATGTCGAGGCGGGCAGCGAGACAACGTTCTCGGACGTGCTCTTTTTCTCGAAAAACGGCGAAATCAAAGACGCAGCGGGCATTTCCGTGACTGCCGAAGTCGTGGCGCAAAAAAAGGCGCCGAAGGTAATCGCTTACAAATATAGACGCCGGAAAGGCTATCACCGCACCGTCGGCCATCGCCGCAAAATCACGCAGCTCAAGATCAAGAGCATCAAGTAAACAGACGTTAAACCACTCACCCACTTCGCAACATGGCACATAAAAAAGGTCAAGGCAGCGTCAAGAATGGACGCGACAGCGTCAGCAAACGACTCGGCGTAAAAAAATTCGGCAGCCAGGCTGTCGTCGCCGGAAACATCATCATCCGCCAGCGCGGCACGAAATTTTTGCCGGGTAAAAACGTTGGCTTGGGGCGCGATTACACAATTTTCGCGCTCGTGGACGGCACCGTGCGTTTCGATCGCCAGGGTCGCCGCGTGAACGTCGATCCGGTCGCCAGCGCAAACTAATTTCCTCCTAAACCAAAAAGCGCTTCGATCTGTCCCGGATCGAAGCGCTTTTTTATTGTGTTTAATATCGTCCTCGTTGAGCCGGAAATTCCCGCAAACACGGGCAACATCGCACGCTCGTGTCTCGCGACCGGCGCGCACCTGCATCTAGTCAAACCGCTCGGTTTCTCGATCGATGATCGCCAGCTAAAACGCGCGGGTCTCGGTTATTGGCAGGATGTTTCCGTGAATGTGTGGGATTCGCTCGATGTGCTGTTTGACGCAACACGCGAACACGCAGAACGCCGATTTTTCCTGACAACAAAATGTCAACGTCCATATTACGAACAGCAATTTGAAGCCGGCGACTGGCTCATTTTCGGCCGCGAGACAAAAGGTCTGCCGGAATCGCTTCTCAATGGAAATCGCGACGCTCTGCTCACCATTCCGATGACCGACAAAACGCGCAGCCTCAATCTCGCCGTTTCGGTCGGAATCGTGCTATTCGAGGCGATGCGCCAGTTGCGCGTGCGTTAACTCATCTGCTCAAAAACTCTCCCAGTGGCGCGAGCGGTTGCACGTGATCGCAGAAAATTTTCAGCGTCGCGAGAATCGGCACTGCGAGAATCACGCCTGCGAATCCCCATATCCAGCCCCAGAACATCAGCGCCACAAGAATCACGATCGGGTTCATTGCAAGCGAGTGACCGAGAATTGTGGGCGTGATGAAATTCCCTTCGATCATTGCGATCGCGAGATAAGTTGCTGGAAAAACTAAAGCCCAACTCAAGCTGTCGTAACTCAACACCGCCGCGAGCGTCATGGTGACAATACCCATAATCGCGCCGAGATATGGCACAAAATTCAGCGTCGCGGCCATCGCGCCCCAGAGCAGCGGATTCGGCAGGCCGAGAAAATACATCGCGATCGCGATCACGGTGCCGAGTCCTATGTTGATCAAAGTGATGGTGAGTAGATAACGCGAGACACAATTCTCGATTTCGTGCGCAATAGTGATCGCACGTTTTTTATCCTCCAGCCGTGGAATCACCTTGATCAATTTGGTCAAAAAAAACTCGTCATAAACCAGCAGAAAATAGAGCAGGATCAACATCGTCACGCTCTCGGTAAGAAACTCCGGAGTTTGGGTCAATAGGATGCCGGAAATCGACTTGTGCTGATTTACTTCGACAACGCTCTTTTTCGGATCTTTTGATTCCGGCGCAGCGATTTTTTCGATCTGCGCACTCGCGTCGCTTACTTGCTGGATTGGTTTTTTTAACGGCGAAAGCCTCTCCTGAAGCCGCTGCACACTGTAAGGCAAATGCTCCATCCATGCCGCGGCCGGAGTCGTAAAGCGGCTGACCGCGCCGACCATTACGCCGATTAGCGTGAGCATCACCACGGCCGCGCCAATCGTCCGCGGGATTTTGATTTTCGCCAAAGCGCGCACCAGCGGCGCGAGTAAATAGCTTAGCAAAAGCGACAGAACCATCGGCAACAGGAGCGACCGTGCGAAATACATTGTGTAAATCACTGCAAACACGAGTAATGCCGTCAGCGCAAATGAATGAGTGCCAACCTCCGCGCGGAATAAACCAATCGCGCGTGCTGGTGAACTTCTGGATATGTGCGTTTCGGCGACGCTCATTCAACGAAAGAATCGTTCCATAAAATCCTGATGCGTCTGTCAGTGGGACGCAGCGGGAATCACAGCATCGAATTAAAAAGAAACACCGATGCCTGTGCGCAACGAAGATCTCCATGGCAATGTCCCGGACAAATCGCCGGTGGCGTTGCTGCTAATCGACGTCATCAACGATCTCGATTTCGAAGGCAGTGAGCAGATCGTCAGACCGGCAATCGAAATGGCGCGCCACCTCGCCGCATTAAAACGCCGTGCTAAACAAGCGAAAATCCCGGCAATTTATGTGAACGATAATTTCGGCCGCTGGCGCAGCGATTTCAGCAAGCAAGTCACGCATTGTCTCGAAGATGACGTGCCGGGTAAACCGATCGTCGAACTGCTGCGCCCCGGGCCGGATGACTATTTCGTGCTCAAACCAAAGCATTCCGCCTTTTACTCCACCGCACTCGATATTTTGCTCGATTACCTCGGCGTGCGGCGGCTGATCCTCACCGGCATTGCCGGCAACTTGTGCGTGCTTTACACCGCGAACGACGCGTATATGCGCGACTTCGAGCTGTGCGTGCCGGTTGATTGCATCGTGTCGAACACACGCGAGGAAAACGATTACGCGATCGACCAGATGCGGCGCTTTTTAAAGGCAGAGACGTGTCGGTCTGATCAGATTGATCTGATGACCGCGATGAAGTTTCCCGATGAAAAGGCGTGAACTTACGCTTCGGCGCCGTCGCCGAGATCCTCACCGACCATGTAGCGTGTAAAGCGGCGGATGACGATGTTTTCGCCGAGTTCGGAAATTTTGGCGTTTACGAGATCGCGGATCGTCTGGTCCGGGTTTTTGATGAACGCCTGATCCATCAGACAAACTGTGCTGTAGAATTTGTCCACTTTGCCCTCGACGATTTTCTCAACAATGTTTTCGGGTTTGCCTTTGACCTGACCACGATAAATCTCGCGCTCTTTTTCCAACGTCGCCGTCGGCACCTGCTCGCGCGTGACACAAATCGGATGCGCTGCCGCAATGTGCAGCGTGATGTCTTTAACAAATTCGCGGAAATTTTCGTTCTTCGCGACGAAATCAGTCTCGCAATTCACTTCAACGAGCACGCCGACTTTGCCCTGCAAATGAATGTAGCTCGCGACGATGCCCTCCTTTGTGGCGCGCGTCGCTTTTTTGCTCGCGCTCGCAATGCCTTTGGTTCGGAGGATCTGCTCGGCTTTGTCCATGTCGCCGCTCGCCTCGGTGAGCGCGCGTTTGCAGTCCATCATGCCCGCGTTTGTCTTTTCACGAAGTTGCTTAACAAGTTGAGGATTGATCTCGCTCATAAAAATTGGGAGTTGTGTCGCCGCTTGAGCAGTGCCGGATTTTGGAACTGCCTTTAACAGTAAACTGCGGAGGATTTATTCGCTGACGCCAGCGAGTGCCGCTTCCTCGCGACGGGTCGCCTCGACGCCGGTCGAAACAATCGCGTCCACGAGCTTCTGCAGCACGATGCGAATCGCACGAATCGCGTCGTCGTTTCCGGCGATCGGATAATCGATCGGCTCGGGATCGGCATTGGTATCGACGATTGCGACGACCGGAATGCCGAGTCGTTTCGCTTCGGCGACAGCAATCGATTCGCGCACCGTGTCAATCACGACAAGCGCATCAGGCAATTTTTCCATATCACGAATGCCTTCGAGGTTGCGCTGGAGTTTCGCACCTTCACGTTTCACGGCGGCGATTTCCTGTTTGCCCATTTTGGAAAATTCGGGCGCGCTTTCGAGTTGTTCGATATATTTTAAACGGCCGATGCTTTTGCGAATCGTCGTTAAATTCGTCAACGTGCCACCGAGCCAGCGCTGATTGACGTAAAACTGGCCACATGCAACCGCTGCTTCCTTGATGGCCTCCTGCGCCTGTTTTTTGCAGCCGACAAAAAGCACTTTGCCGTTGCGGCGCGCCACATCGGCTAGGAACTGCGTCGCCACCTCCAGCTGGCGTGCGGTTTCGCCGAGGTTCACGATATAGATCCCGTTGCGCTGCTCAAAAATGTAAGGCTTCATCTTTGGATTCCAGCGCTTGGTCTGGTGTCCAAAATGCACACCGGCCTCGAGAAGTTCCGTCATCAGTTCAGTAGAAGGCATAAATTCGTCGTAAGGAAAAGAGCCGAAAAGTTTGCCGCGTTTCACCTGAAAGGCAAGAGTCTTTTCGCGTTGTTGAGCGTTTTTTTTATTTTTAACGTTCTGTTATTTCTCTGTTTTGGTTTCGAGATACCGCGCCCAGAGCCAGCAAAGGTCGGAAAGACGGTTCAGATAGCGGATGATTTCCGGGTTTGCCGGCTCCATTTCGACCACCCGGCGTTCCGCGCGACGGCAGGTGGTGCGCGCGAGATCCAGCGCGCCGCTGGCGAGCGTCGCACCGGGAGTGGCCCATCCTTTAAAATCGATTTTTTGGTGTTGCTCCAGATCGTCAATGATCGCGGTGAGACGTGCGCTCATTTCCGCGGAGACGAATGAGAAACCTTTTTCCGCGTAGCGAGCGCGATCTTCCGTGGCGACGGCGAGTTCGCCCATCAAGATAATGAGCTCTTTTTGAATCGCGAGGATTTCATATGCGATCATCGAGTCACTGCAAGTCGCACGGACGAGACCGAGCGCCGCATTCAATTCGTCCACGGTGCCGTAAGCTTCGACGTGCGGATCGGTTTTGTGCACGCGGCGACCAAACATCAACGCGGTCGTGCCGTCGTCGCCGGTTTTTGTTGCGATGGACATAAACGAAAGGGCGCAGCCGAATGTTTAACGTTCAGCTGCGCCCACAGTTTTCGTTTTGCAGCGAATTAGCCGAGCGCGGGCTCGGGCGTTTCTTCGCTGACTGGTGCTCCGATAGCTTCGCCGAGTTGGACCACGTTGATATTGCGGTGCGTCTGGAAGCCGGTGCCCGCAGGGATCAAGTGACCCATGATGACGTTTTCCTTGAACCCGCGCAGGTGATCGACCTTGCCGAGGGTGGCGGCTTCGGTGAGGACGCGCGTGGTGTCCTGGAACGATGCGGCGCTGATGAACGAATCGGTTTCGAGCGAGGCCTTCGTGATGCCGAGCAATACCGGCACCGCTTCGGCGGGCTTGCCGCCTTTTTCGACGACCTTCTCATTTTCGGCTTCGAACTCGAGGCGGTCGATTTGATCGCCCCAAAGCAGCGTCGTGTCACCCGGATCGGTAATCTTCACTTTGCGCAACATCTGGCGAACGATAATTTCGATGTGCTTGTCGTTAATTTCGACGCCTTGAAGGCGATAAACTTCCTGCACTTCGTTAACCATGTGTTCTTGAAGTTCCTGCGGACCGCAAACGTCGAGAATTTCGTGCGGCACAATCGGGCCTTCAGTCAATTGCGAGCCTTTCTTCACGAAATCGCCCTTAAACACAATGATGTGTTTGTTGATCGGGACGAGATGCTCTTCTTCGGCGCCAGTTTCGACGTCTTTCAAAATGATGCGACGTTTGCCACGAACGGTGCCGCCGATTTCGACGACGCCATCGATCTTCGCGATCTCCGCGGCGTCTTTTGGACGGCGCGCTTCGAAGAGTTCGGCCACGCGCGGCAGACCGCCGGTAATGTCCTTTGTCTTCGCAATTTTGCGTGGCGTCTTGGCCAGCAACGCGCCGGCGGCGACTTTCTTGTTCTCCTGCACGCTGATGTGCGCGCCGGCTGGAATCGAGTAGCTCGCGAGCACTTCGTGGCTTTTGTCATCAACGACGACAATCTGCGGGTGCAGGTCTTCTTTGTGCTCGATGACAACGGTGCCCATGAGTCCGGTCGCTTCGTCGACTTCCTTTTTAACGGTGACGCCGGCGATCATGTCGCGGAATTCGATCTTGCCCGCTTTTTCGGTCAGGATCGGCACGTTATATGGATCCCACTGCACGAACGTCTCGCCCTTTTTCACATGGCCGCCGTCTTTGGTGGAAATAACGGAGCCGATGACGATGTTGTAGCGCTCGAGTTCGCGGCCATCCTTGGCGTGAACGCCAAGTGAGCCGTTTTTGTTGAGGACGATCCAATTGCCGTCCAGCGATTCGACAACGCGCAGATCGGTATAGCGGACCTCGCCATCGTTTTTTGCCTTAATGACCGGCTGTTTAAACGTCTGCGAAGCAGTGCCGCCGATGTGGAACGTGCGCATGGTGAGCTGGGTGCCGGGCTCGCCGATCGACTGCGCGGCGATAATGCCGACAGCTTCGCCGAGCTTGACCATCTGGCCTGTAGCGAGATTACGTCCGTAACATTTTGCGCAAACGCCGCGACCAGATTCGCACGTGAGCACGGAGCGAATTTTGAGTTGCTCGTGACCGATTTTTTCAACGGCAGCGGCGACGTTTTCGTCGATGAGCTGGTTGGCTTTGACGAGTTTATGGCCAGAGACGGGATCCTTGACGGTTTCGCAACTGACGCGGCCGACGATGCGCGTGCTCAGATCGACGACTTCTTCGTCGCCCTCGTAAATCGCGCGAACGACGATGCCGTTTACCGTGCCGCAATCCGGCTCGTTGATGATGACGTCCTGCGACGCATCGACAAGCTTGCGCGTGAGATAGCCGGAGTCGGCAGTCTTGAGCGCGGTGTCGGCGAGACCTTTGCGCGCGCCGTGCGTCGAGATGAAGTATTCGAGCACGGTGAGACCTTCGCGGAAGTTAGACGTGATCGGGCGTTCGATGATTTCGCCGGACGGCTTCGCCATCAAACCGCGCATGCCTGCGAGCTGCTTGACCTGTTGACGGTTGCCGCGCGCACCGGAATCGACCATCAGATAAACAGGATTTAACTCCTTGCGTCCCTCATTGTGCTCGAGGGTGCGGAACATGACGTTCGAGATTTCCTCGCCCGCATGCGTCCAGATGTCGATGATCTTATTGTAGCGCTCGCCGTCGGTGATGATGCCGCGACGATATTGCTTCTCGACCTCGCCGATCTGTTTGTAAGCCGCGTCGATCTGTTCCTGTTTTTCCTTGGGAATGATCATGTCGGCAATGCCGATCGAGATGCCCGCGCGGGTCGCCCACGTGAAGCCGAGTTCTTTCAGCTTGTCTAGCGTCTCGACTGTGCCGCGCTGACCGACTGCCTGATAGCAGCGCCAGATGATGTCGGAGACTTGCTTCTTGCCGCAGGCCTTGTTGAAAAAGCCGAGTTCCTTCGGCCAAATCTGATTGAAGATGACGCGACCAGCAGTGGTCTCGATCACTCTCGTCTCAGCGTTGCCGTAAATGGTCTTCTGGCCGACGTCCGGATTTTTGAAACGGATGCGGTCGTGCGTGCGCACGCTGCCTTCCGCCAGCGCGAACTCGACCTCGACTGCGTTTTCAAACAACGGCATACGCTCGCCTTCCTTTGTAATGGTGCGCGGCTTTTGCGTCAGGTAATAGCAACCGAGCACGATGTCTTGCGACGGTGTGGTGATCGGCTTGCCGCTCGATGGCGAGAAGATGTTGTTCGGCGCGAGCATGAGCATACGCGCTTCCATTTGCGCTTCGACTGAAAGCGGCACGTGCACGGCCATTTGGTCGCCGTCAAAGTCCGCGTTGTAAGCGGTGCAGACGAGCGGATGGATGCGGATTGCTTCGCCTTCGATGAGCTGCGGCTCGAAGGCCTGGATCGACAAGCGGTGTAACGTCGGCGCGCGGTTGAGCAGCACCGGGTGACCTTTGGTGACTTCCTCGAGAATGTCCCAAACTTCCGGCGTCTGGCGCTCGATCATTTTTTTCGCGCTGCGAACGGTATGCACGTAACCACGCTCCTTCAGCACACGAATGATGAACGGCTCGAAAAGCACAAGCGCCATTTTCTTCGGCAGACCGCACTGGTTCAGCTTGAGCTCCGGTCCGATGACAATGACCGAACGGCCGGAGTAATCGACGCGTTTGCCGAGCAGGTTCTGGCGGAAACGTCCGCCTTTGCCCTTGAGCATGTCGCTGAGTGATTTCAGCGGACGATTGCCCGCACCGGTGACGGCGCGACCGTGGCGACCGTTGTCAAACAACGCGTCAACAGCCTCCTGCAACATGCGTTTTTCGTTGCGGATGATGACGTCCGGCGTTTTGAGCTGGAGCAAGTTTTTGAGACGGTTATTGCGGTTGATGACGCGACGATAAAGATCGTTCAAATCCGAGGTCGCGAAACGTCCGCCTTCGAGCGGAACGAGCGGACGCAGGTCCGGCGGAATCACTGGCAGCACTTCGAGAATCATCCATTCCGGACGCGTGTGCGAGCTGGCAAAGCCCTGCACGAGCTTCAGTCGCTTCGCGACTTTCTTGCGAATCTGTTTCGAGCGCGTCGTGCCCATTTGCTCCTCGAGCTCCTTATTGAGCTTCGCGAGATCGATGGTGGAAAGCATCGTCTTGATTGCTTCCGCGCCCATGCCGGCAACGAATGATTCGCCGTATTGATCCTGCGCTTCGCGGAATTCCGTTTCCGTCAAAAGCTGGCCGCGCTGCAACGGCGTCTGGCCGGGATCGATGACAACATAATCCTCGTAATAAATGACGCGCTCGAGCTGGCGGCTCGTCATGTCGAGCATCAAGCCGATGCGCGACGGCATGCATTTGTAAAACCAAATGTGCGATACCGGCACGGCGAGCTCTATGTGGCCCATGCGGTCGCGGCGAACGCGAGAGAGCGTGACTTCGACGCCGCAGCGATCGCAGATGACGCCTTTGTGCTTGATGCGCTTGTATTTTCCGCAAGAGCACTCCCAGTCGCGGGTAGGACCGAAAATGCGCTCGCAAAACAAGCCGCCTTTTTCCGGCTTGAACGTGCGATAGTTGATCGTCTCCGGGTTCTTGACTTCGCCCTTCGACCATGAACGGATTGCGTCCGGCGACGCGACAGTGATGCCGACCTGGTCAAAGCCGACGCTGCGCTCCTCGCCGAAAATTTCACGAATGTTTGTTTCCGCCATAATTTTTCTTTGGTTTTAACTAACGCTGACTAAGTGATTAAATAACTCCGTCGAGTGCCGGCGCTTTTCCGCCGACTTTGACGTCGAGACCGAGGCTCTTCATTTCCTTGATCAAAACATTGAACGACTCCGGCGTGCCCGCTTCGAGCGAGTTGTCGCCTTTGACGATTGATTCGTAAATGCGCGTGCGGCCCTGCACGTCGTCGGACTTCACGGTAAGCAATTCCTGCAGCGTGTAAGCCGCGCCGTAAGCTTCGAGCGCCCACACTTCCATTTCGCCGAAACGCTGGCCACCGTATTGTGCCTTGCCGCCGAGCGGCTGTTGCGTAACGAGCGAGTAAGGCCCGACCGCGCGTGCGTGGATTTTGTCCGCGACCAAGTGGCCGAGCTTCAGCATGTAAATGTAACCGACAACAACCTGTTGATCGAACTGATCGCCGGTGCGCCCGTCATAAACGGTCGCTTTGCCGTTTTCGTTGATCCACGTGTAACCATCGACTTTCTTTGCGTCCTTCAAATAATCGCGGATTTGCGATTCCTGAATGCCGTCAAAAACCGGTGTCGCGACTTTAAAGCCGAGGGCTTTCGCGGCGACGCCAAGGTGCGTTTCGAGCACCTGGCCTACGTTCATACGCGAAGGCACGCCAAGCGGATTCAACACGATGTCAACAGGTGTTCCATCCGCCAAAAATGGCATGTCTTCCTCCGGCACGATCTTCGCGACCACGCCTTTGTTGCCGTGGCGACCGGCCATCTTGTCACCGACGCTGAGCTTGCGCTTGCTGGCGATGAAAACTTTGACCTGCTTGATGATGCCGGGATCGATGTCATCTCCGCTCTCGACCTTGTCCATCGAACGCTCGTGCTCGAGTTCGAGCTCTGCGAACTTGTGTTCAAAATGGCCGATGATCTCGCGGATTTTATTGCGGATCGGCGACGGGTCGATGTCGACGTGATCGTAAACGCCCGCGAGTTTGCGCAGCAGCGTTTTGGTAATTTTGCGATTGGCCGGGATGATGATTTCGCCGGTTTGTGCATTCACCACGTCGAGCGGGATTTTTTCACCGAGCAAAATATTGCTGAGAGCTTCGGTGAGCTGTTCCTGCAACTCGTCCTTTTTCTTTTGGTAATCTTCCTGAATCTGCTTCGCCTGGCGTTTCGATTCGGCCGGCGAGAGTTTCTGGCGCGTGATTTCCTTGCGCGATGAAACGCGCACGTCCATTACGATGCCATAGGTGCCTGACGGAACCGTTAGCGACGTGTCTTTCACGTCCGCGGCTTTTTCGCCGAAAATAGCGCGGAGCAAACGCTCTTCCGGCGCGAGCTCGGTCTCGGATTTCGGCGTAATTTTGCCGACGAGAATATCGCCCGGCTTCACCTCCGCGCCGACGCGAATGACGCCGTCCGGCCCGAGGTTGCGCAACGCTTCTTCGCTGACGTTGGGAATGTCGCGCGTGATTTCTTCCGGCCCGAGTTTCGTGTCGCGAGCGCCGATCTCGAATTCGTCGATGTGGATGGACGTGTAGATGTCCTCCTTCACGACCTTTTCAGAAATCATGATCGCGTCCTCGAAGTTGTAGCCGTTCCACGGCATGAACGCGACGAGCACGTTGCGGCCGAGGGCGAGTTCACCGGCTTCGGTGTTCGGACCGTCCGCGATCACGTCGCCTTTGTGAACATGCTGACCTTTCTTAACAATCGGCTTTTGGTTCACGCACGTGCCTGCGTTGGAGCGCATGAATTTGCGCAACTCGTAAACGTAAACGTGCTCCTCCGGATCGTGCTTAATTTTCTTCCGGCCTTCCGGCAAATGACCATCCTTTGTAAGGATAATATGCTCGGCGGTAACACTGGCGACTTTGCCATTCGCTTCCGCAACGATGACGGCTTTCGAATCGCGCGCGACTTTGCCTTCCATACCGGTGCCGACGAGCGGTGCTTCGCTTTTCAAAAGCGGCACGCCCTGGCGTTGCATGTTCGAGCCCATGAGCGCGCGGTTGGCGTCGTCGTGTTCCAAAAATGGAATCAACCCCGCTGCCACGGAAACGAGCTGTTTCGGCGAGATGTCCATGTAGTGGACTTTCTCCGGTTCAACTTCCAAAAAGTCGCCGCGATAACGAACGGAAACTTTTTCATTGGTGAATTTGCCGTGACTGTCGATCGGCGCATTCGCCTGCGCGACGAGGAATGCTTCCTCGCGATCGCCGGTAAGATAGTCGATTTGGTCTGTAACACGACCGTTAACGACTTTGCGATACGGCGTTTCGATGAAACCGAAGTCGTTGATGCGCGCGTAAGTCGACATCGAGCTGATGAGGCCGATGTTTGGACCTTCCGGCGTTTCGATCGGGCAAATGCGGCCGTAGTGCGACGGATGCACGTCGCGGACTTCGAACCCCGCGCGGTCGCGCGACAAGCCTCCCGGCCCGAGCGCGGACAAACGGCGTTTGTGAGTCAGTTCCGCGAGCGGGTTCGTCTGATCCATGAACTGCGAAAGCTGCGATCGACCAAAGAAATCGCGAATAACTGCGCTGAGCGCTTTCGGATTGATCAACTTCTGCGGCGTCATGCCTTCGATGTTGACGTCAAACAAGGTCATACGCTCTTTAACGAGACGTTCTGTGCGCGCGAGTCCCACGCGGCACTGGTTCGCGAGCAATTCGCCGACTGTGCGCACGCGGCGCGAGCCGAGGTGATCGATATCGTCGAGTGTTCCCTCGCCTTTCAGCAGGCCGATGAGATATTTCATGGCGGCGATGAAATCCTCCTTCACCATCACACGCTCATCGAGGCTTACTTCAATGCCGAGTTTCTGGTTGATTTTGTAACGACCGACGCGGCCGAGATCGTATTTTTTCGGATCAAAAAAGAGGCGCTTCAGCAGGCCGCGCGCGTTCGCAACCGTTGGCGGATCGCCAGGGCGCAAACGACGATAGATGTCCTTCAGTGCTTCTTCTTCGTCGTGCGCCGGATCTTTTTTCAGCGACTTGATGACAGTGTCGCCGTCTTTCGTGTCGACGACTTTTACTTCCTTGATTCCGAGTGTGAGAATCTGCCGGATGGTCGCTTTTGTCAGCGGCTCGAAAGCGCGCGCGACCGTGATTTCGCCGTCACGGACATCGCTGATGAGCACTTTCGTCGCGATCTCTTCTTCCTCGAGTTTCTCGCTGAGCTTAAGGTCTTCGACGTTGTAAAATAGCTTGATGAGCTCCTCGTCAGTGCCGTAGCCGAGCGCGCGAAGGAACGTGGTCGCCAAAAATTTCCGGCGGCGTTTGCGGCGATCGAGATAGACGTAAAGCAGATCGTTCGTGTCGAACTGCACTTCGAGCCACGAGCCGCGATCGGGAATAATGCGGAAGCTGTAAAGCACTTTGCCATTGAGATGGATCGATGACTCAAAAGCGATGCCCGGCGAGCGGTGCAACTGCGAGACGACAACGCGTTCCGCGCCGTTGATGACAAAAGTGCCTTGCGGCGTCATCAGCGGGATTTCGCCCATGTAAACTTTTTCCTCTTTCGTGCCGCGCTCTTCTTTCAACTGAAATGTCACATGCAGCGGCGCGCTGAAAGTCTGGCTGTCCTTTTGCGACTCCATCGCGGAGAGCTTCGGTTCGCCGATGTCATAGCTGACAAAATCGAGCGTGACTTTTTCGTCGTAGCTCGTGATCGGAAAAACTTCCTTGAAAACGGCCTGCAAACCGGTCTCCTTGCGCTTGGCCAGCGGCACATCTTTTTGCAGAAACTCGACGTAGGAATCGAGCTGGACTTCGATGAGGTTTGGTGGCTCGGCGGCTTCCTTGATTTTACCGAAATTAATTCGCTCGGACATATTTTTGCGCAGGTTTGGAGTTGATTCGGTCGGCACGCCCGCTGACGAGCAGGCATTCGACAGGGCACGTATTTATTCGTTCAAAAATCCCGGCGTGAGCGGGAAAATGAAAGCAGAACAAAAGCCGCGGCCTCTTTTCGAAGTCGCGGTTTTCGTTCTGCTCGTAATGTTAAAATTGAAAAGGTTCAGTTGGTTCGGACTCAACTTCCCCGAGATTTTCGGGGTGAAAAAGCTAGAACACAAATCGGCGTGCGGCAAGCGAAAATTTCTCGCCGCCGCAACGCACGAAAGTGTTTTGGGGTTTGGGCGATTTACTTGATCTCGACCTTGGCGCCGGCCGCTTCGATCTTTTTCTTGATCTCTTCGGCTTCTTCCTTGGTCACGCCTTCCTTGATCGACTTCGGAGCGCCCTCGACGAGCGCCTTGGCTTCAGCAAGGCCGAGGCCCGCGACAGCAGCGCGGACTTCTTTGATGACGGCAATCTTGTTGCCGCCCGCTTCCTTGAGGATCACGTCAAACGAGGTTTTTTCCTCGGCGGCCGGAGCGGCTGCTCCGCCACCAGCCGGCGCACCGGCTGCCGCAACCGCGACCGGAGCCGCAGCGCTGACACCCCATTTTTCCTCGAGGGCTTTGACGAGTTCGGCGACCTGCAAAACGGTGAGGCCGCTGAGTTGTTCCACTAACGTGTTTGTATCTGCCATATGTTTTTAGGATCGGTATCGTCGCACACCGAGGCTTCGGCGCATTTGAGGCGGACAGCCGTCCGCCCGACGAGGAACCATTTGTTTGTTGTTAAATCGCGAGCGCCAACTGCGACGTTCGCGAAAGTGTTTAAGCGGCGGGCGCTCCTTCTTTTTCGGATTTTGCTTGAAGCACGCGCGCCAGCGCAGACGCCGGCTCGTTGAGAGTGCGGACCAGCTTTGCCGCGGGGGATTGCAGCACGCCGAGCAACTGCGCAAGCAGCACTTCGCGCGCAGGCAAGTCGGCGATCGCTTTGATCTGGTCGGTCGAAACAACCGCGCGATCGATCACGCCCACTTTCATCACCGGCTTTTGAAATTCCGCCGCGTAGCTTTTTAAAATTTTCGCCGCTGCCGCAACATCCTTGTCGCCGACAATGATTGCGGTCTGGCCTTTGAGTTCGCCGACATCCGGCAAGCCCGCATCCTTCGCAGCGCGACGCAAAAACGTATTTTTAACAACGTGGCAGCGCGCGCCAACGCCCGCGAGCCGATTGCGCAACTCGCTAAATTGATCAACTTTCAGGCCGGTATAATCGGCCACGAACAGGAACGGCGACGCATTCAGCTTCGCCTGCAAATCTTCAACAACACTGGTTTTTTCGGGTCTCATGTTCGGTCGTTCCGGTTAGAATTTCAAAAAGGGCGATGCGTCCACGCGCACGCCGGGAGTCATCGTCGCGCTTAGCGTGACATTTTCGACGAACGTGCCTTTCGCCGTCGCCGGACGCGCTTTGATCACCGCATCGATCACCGCCAGCCCGTTCTCGGCGAGCGCTTTTGCATCAAAGGAAAACTTGCCCACCGGCACCGCGACGTTGCCATTCTTATCGAGCTTAAATTCGACACGGCCGGCTTTCACTTCCTTCACCGCTTTCGCAGTGTCGTCCGTGACCGTGCCCGTTTTCGGATTCGGCATGAGGCCGCGCGGTCCGAGCACCTTGCCAAGTTTGCGGACTTCCGCCATTGCCGCCGGCGTCGCAACCGCGACATCGAAATCCTGAAAACCTTCGGTTACTTTCGCGATCAAATCTTTGAACCCGACGAACTCCGCGCCCGCAGCCTTTGCCGCCTCGGCAGCCTGGCCTTCGGCGAACACGAGCACGCGCACGCTTTTGCCCGAGCCGTTCGGCAGCGGACATGTGCCACGCACCATCTGGTCGGACTGGCGCGGATCAACGCCGAGACGAAACGATAGCGTGACCGTCTGGTCGAACTTCGTTGCCGGGAGTGATTTCAAAACGCTGACGGCTTCGTCGAGCGAGTATGCTTTTTTCGCGTCAACCTTTTCGGCGGCGGCGCGGTAACGTTTGCTTCTATTTTGTAACATGTGTGTTTTGCAGTCCAAACGAGCCAGCGGCTCTCCTGCGGTTTGGGTGAAAGGGCTGCAAATAATGGCGATGCTCAAAAAGATTGCAACTTTTTTTTCGCGAATTTTCGGAATTTTTTAAAACGCAGCTCGTTGTCGAAACTATTGACGCGCTGATTGGGCGAAAACAAAAAAGCCGGCAGAATGAACTGCCGGCTTTTTCGGGGGGTTGCTGGTGGGAAATCAGGCGTCGATTTCGATGCCCATTTGGCGAGCTGTTCCCGCAATGATGCGGAATGCAGCTTCGTCGGTGCGCGCGTTGAGATCTTTCATTTTGAGCTTGGCGATATCCATCACCTGCTTCTTGGAAAGTTTGGCGACTTTTTGTTTGTTCGGCTCTTTCGAGCCGCTCGCGATGTTCGCTGCTTTTTTCAGCAGCACGGACGCGGGTGGCGACTTGGTGATGAAGGTAAAGCTCTTGTCTTTGTAAACGGTGATGACGACCGGCAGGATGTCGCCCGCCTGCTTTTGCGTGGCGGCGTTGAATTCCTTGCAGAACGCCATGATGTTAACACCCTGTTGGCCAAGTGCGGGGCCGACGGGCGGCGCAGGGTTTGCCTGTCCGGCAGGGATCTGCAGTTTGATAATACCTGTAACTTCTTTTGCCATATGTTTAACTCTTGTTTGTAATTTTTAGCTGCGCTCGACCTGCCAGTATTCGAGTTCGACCGGTGTGGAGCGCCCGAAAATACTGACGGAAACACGTAGTTTGCCGCGCTCCGGGTCGATTTCCTCGACGACTCCGTTCTGGTTTTGAAATGGTCCGTCGGCGACTTTGACCGTCTCGCCGACTTCGAAGCTGACTTTCGGTTTTGCCTTTTCCTCGGGCGCGCGCGCTTGAGCGAGGATGGCGTCCACGTCGCTCTGGCGCATTGGCGATGGCTTATCCTTTGAGCCGGCAAAACCGAGCACGCCCGGCGTTTCGCGGATGAAATACCAAGTGCGATCGACGAGCTGATTGTTCTCGTCGAGCAGGCTCATGTTGACGATCACGTAGCCGGGCATGAGCTTGCGCGTGGTTTCGCTTTTTTTACCACGCTTGATCTCGGAAACGCGTTCCGTCGGGACGAGCACGTCGTAAACGAGGTCGCCCATCTCTTCGGTCTTGATGCGCTTGACGAGGTTGTCGTGCACTTTGCCCTCCTGTCCGGAGAGGACGTGCACTGCATACCATTGATCTTTGCCCGGTGGAATCGGCATTTTCTTTTGTTTAAATGGTTATTTCGTCACCGCGCCGACGATGTTGACGAGGATGAAATCCCAAAACGAGACATAGCCCGCGAGCAGCAACATCGCGATGACGACAATCATCGTGGAGTCGACGAGTTCCTTGTATTTTTTGAACCCGCGTTCCTTCGGCTCCCAAGGCCAACTCGCCTTGGTGAGCTCGACTTTGACTTCGCTGATGAATTGTTTCGGTTTCGCAATCACTTGAAAATTATGAACGAATCGTGGAATGCAGAGTGGATGAGGCCGCTACGCGGATCGTCTTGTTTTCTGCATTTTCATTCTGCCTTCAAAACACGCCAGGAGGGACTCGAACCCCCAACAGGCGGTTTTGGAGACCGCTACTCTACCAATTGAGTTACTGGCGTTTTGCTAAACTTTCGTTTTAGTCGAGAATCTCAGCCACGCGTCCGGCGCCGACGGTGCGGCCGCCTTCGCGGATGGCGAAGCGAATGGTTTTTTCCATCGCAATCGGAGTGAGGAGCTCGACTTCAATCGAGACGTTATCACCAGGCATGACCATTTCAACGCCGGCCGGGAGCTTGACCGAGCCGGTCACGTCCGTGGTGCGGAAATAGAATTGCGGGCGATAGTTCGAGAAGAATGGCGTGTGACGGCCACCTTCCTCTTTGCTGAGGACGTAAACTTCGGCCTTGAATTTGCGGTGCGGGGTGATCGAGCCGGGCTTCGAGATGACCTGACCGCGCTCGATGTCTTCTTTTTTCACGCCGCGGAGCAGAATGCCGACGTTGTCGCCTGCGCGCGCTTCGTCGAGAAGTTTGCGGAACATTTCAATATCGGTAACGGTCGTTTTCGCAGTCGGTTTGATGCCGACAATTTCGACTTCCTCCATTTTCTTGAGGATGCCGCGCTCGACACGACCGGTCGCGACAGTGCCGCGGCCTTCAATGTTGAACACGTCTTCGACCGGCATCAGGAACGGCAGATCGATCGGGCGCTCCGGCACCGGGATGTATTCGTCAATCGCGTCAACCAGCGCGAGAATCTGCTTCTCCGCGTCGGCGTCGCCTTCGAGCGCCTTGAGCGCGCTGCCTTTGACGATCGGGATTTTGTCGCCCGGAAATTCATACTGCGTCAGCAAATCGCGGACTTCCATTTCGACGAGGTCGAGCAGTTCCGGATCGTCGACCATGTCGACTTTGTTCATGAAAACAACGATCGACGGCACGCCGACCTGGCGCGCGAGAAGAATGTGCTCGCGGGTCTGCGGCATCGGGCCGTCCGCTGCGCTGACGACGAGGATTGCGCCGTCCATCTGCGCCGCGCCGGTGATCATGTTTTTGACATAGTCAGCGTGGCCCGGGCAATCGACGTGTGCGTAGTGACGCTTGTCGCTCTGGTATTCGACGTGCGCGGTGTTGATCGTAATGCCGCGCTCCTTTTCTTCCGGAGCTGCGTCGATTTCGTCATATTTCTTCGCAGTCGCGAAACCCTTCTTTGAAAGAATAGTGGTGATCGCCGCGGTGAGCGTGGTTTTGCCGTGATCGACGTGACCGATGGTGCCGACGTTGACGTGCGGTTTATCGCGTTTGAATGATTCCTTAGCCATTTATTTGTTTTGGTTGGGTTATGTTTTTGTTTGTTAAAATTTGTTGTTCGTCCCGTGCATGGAGCCCATGACCGGGATTGAACCGGTGACCTCGTCCTTACCAAGGACGTGCTCTACCAACTGAGCTACATGGGCCTTTGTTTAACGCGCCTTCGCTTTCGCAAAAGCACGCGCCATTCACCGTCGCCGCGACATCAAAAGAGCGAAAAACCCTGACACCGATTCGGATTTTTTGTATCCAAACGATCAGGGTTGGGTTCGCAATTTCTCGCCGAAGCGAGCAGGCAAACTAGCAAATGGCAAAAGTGTGTCAAAAGAATTTTTGAGAAGTTTTTGCATATGGAAAAACCGCACCCCGCCGCGCTTACGCTGCGCGCTGAATTCCAAGCGCGCTGCAATGAAACGCAATCGCCTCCTGCACACGCGCATCCCAGTAACTCCACTCGTGCGCACCCTGGAATTCCTCGTATTCATGCGGGATTCCGAGCTCCTCGAGATGCGCGTGAAATTCGCGGCTGCGATCGAGCAGATAATCCTCCGTTCCGCAATCGATCCGCAGCGTTGGCAGTTTTTTTCGATCGATTTTTTCCGCGAGTGCAAACACGTCGTTCGGCCCGCCTAATCCATTGACACCAAAAATGCGGTCGAACTCCGCAGTCTCGCCGCTGCGGCGGTAATGCGCTTTCGTCAGCGCGCCCGAATGACTCGTCGCCGAGCAAAACAGCTCCGGATATTTCAGCGCGAGCTTCACCGCGCCGTAGCCGCCCATTGATAAACCGCCAATGCACCGCCCGTCGCGCTCTGCACGCGTGTGAAACGTCGCATCAACAAACGGCACCAAATCGCGGATGATCGCACTTTCGTAGGCAAAGCCCTGCTCCGCATCCGTGTAAAAACCGCGCCCGCCATCCGGCATCACCACGATCAATGGCAAATCCTGCACGTAACGCTCGATGCTCGTCCGGCGCATCCAGATCGTGTGATCGTCGCCCAGCCCGTGCAGCAAATAGAAAACCGGAAACGGCCCCGCGCTTACCGGCTGCGTCTGCGGAAGCAAAACATACGCAGCAGTCTGTTTATCAAGCGAACGGCTGTAAAAATGAAGCTCACAAAAAGCCATGCGCAGACATTGCACATTCGCAGACGTTCCCGCAACCGGCGCGATGCGCGTCGCCGCGTTCCCCTTCGAAATTACGCGCTACTTCGCCGCCGCGGCCGGCGCATTATTTGCACTCTCAGGCTTCTTCTGGCTGCGCGTCGCAGCGTCGTAAATCGTGCGCGCTTTTTGATAGTCCGCGTAAAACTGCGGCTGCGTCTCCGCAAACTGCCGCATCAATTTATCCAGCACCATGTCCAGCAACTCATCGGCGAGATCGAACTGCTGCGCGATCAGCGCCACGACTGCCGATTCATGCTTCGCCAGATCCTCCGGCTTGTTCACCACCGCCAGCCACGCGGCCAGTCGCGTCTCGAGAATCGTCGCCGCCGTCTGCGTCAACCCCGTGTCGGAAAGTCCCGCCGGATTCGCCTGCAACAGCGCCTTCGCCTTGGCCAGCGTCGCCGCGCACATCGTGCGAAACGCCTCGTCGCTCGCCTTCGCGTAATCGGTCTTCTCGTGGTTGAACTGCTGGAGCAGCGAAGCATCCTTTTGCCGAAACGCGTAAGCGGTAATCTGCCCGTCGATCGTCCACGCAGAGGCCAGCGCCAGTTGACGAAGTCCCTTCTTGTTATCGCCATCGCCCTTCGCCGCCGTCGCACGCTCGATGTCGAGCTGCTCGATCAACGCGATGATGTCCGCCAGGTCCTGCCGTGCCACGCCAATCATCGGCGCCGCCTGGATGATCGGCCCCGCCGCCGGCCCTGTGAGAATGTCCCTGGTGCTGCGACACATGCTGATCTTCGCTTCAGACAGATTATCCATAAAAGGTGTGCTCCTGTTTGTTAAAATTACAGCGCCGGAGACTGCACGTTTTACCGTGAAAGCGTCAACACTATTTTTTTAGATTTTTTCACGTTCCGATGAGGCGCCTATTTTTTGTTCCTGAAAAAGATGAGAAACCCCGTAACCGCAATGGAGAGCGCCGATGTCCGAAACGATTGGCCAGTTTGATGATCGCTCTCACTCCGCTCTAAACTCCCTGCCTCCTTCCTCACGCCTGCCAAAAACTGCGGACAACCTTGTCGAGTATCAACAGTTAGGCCTTGGCGGTCTTATAAGCTAAGACTTAGGCGACTGAAAAGAAGACGGTGAGGGTTGCGGCGAGCTCTGTTGCGTTGTTCCGGTCGAAATCTCGGGTGGCGGCGATCCGGGTCGGACTGCGGAGTAGTTTCCCGCCGCAAAATACGCTTTGTTCACATTCCACCAGTCACGCATCATCTGGCGAAAGCGCTCAACACCATAACTTCCTCCCATGTCCGGCCACGCAGCAGCCCAACGATTCACCTCGGGAGTAAAGTAAGGTGATCTGACGAGGAGCCTTCTCAACATTTCGGCGGTGGTATAGGACTTTGGCTCGATGTTCAGCTCCCCTCCTCGAATTTCGTAAGGTTCATTAATGAAAAGATAGGGGGCCGTCGCCACGATTATTTTAGGATGAATCGCTTCGAATATGTTTACGTCATCGCGTTGCTGAAATTCCCGCACCGCCTTGGCAATCGCTTCGTCATCGCCAAGATTTATCAATATGTTGAGCGCCATACTATCATCCGATTTTTTCAAAACATCTCTAAGTGCATCGATGATTGCAGTTTTGTCGTTTGCAACCAAAGAGTCAGTAAGGTCTTTCGTAATCGTTGGATTCCCTGCCGCTTCTATAAGCCGGTTCAGTTCGCCCTGTGCACGCGGGTTATTCTGGACTGTTACCCCCATTACAGCAGTCTCCAGAATGGCCAGCAGAAAAATGATTAATGTTAGGCTACGGAGTAGCATATCCTTTGAGCACTGATTGGTTATTAGCTTCTCTCCAGTCTTCATGCCGCATCCAAACAAATACTACAAAAGCCTTCTCAGCCTTCGGGTTCGCTGTAGCGCATGGTTAGGCCGTTTCATTTGCAAGTGTGTGTGAACAAATCCATCCGATCTCGTCGTGGCTCAAAAACAACCAAGCGTCGCGAGCGGCAGTGAGGACGTGGCAGTCCCAAAGAAAAAGAATGCCAAAGCCAACAAACGACATGAGGTCTTCCCGCTCTGCCGGACTGAACACGTAAGCAGGTGCATCTGAAAGCCAGCGATGCTCGCCATACGAATCCCTGAAACGCTCGAACATGTGCCGACGCTCACTTGAAGGCCAGACTCCCCACTCGTTAAACCACACCAAAACCTCTTGGTCGGTAGGGATGCTCTGAAAAAGCTGAGTAAGAAGCGCAATACGTCGCCCTGTATCGCCAGGAATCTTGAAATCACGGCATTGATCTTCTGAAAAATCGAGTTGCGGCAACTGACGCTCATCCAAGCTGACCTGGTGAGCGTTGCACCACTCGCAAGCTTCGGATTTGGTAAGAGCGCGCATCGACGGCCTAACGAGAACAAGATCAGCTACAGGGGAAGCCTGTTAGCTGCATCGCATGGTTAGGCTGCGGTTGGTTATGGTCCTGGGCCGTATGCGCCATAGTGAGGTAATGATGACAAAATGATAGCTGTGCCTGCAATGGCCATAAGCAAGCCATAGCCGATGCATGCAAGCGAGGAAATCTTGGAACCAGCTCGAAGAACAAGAGCGACGATGAGCACGAGAGTAAGAAGCAACCATAGCGCTCCGATAAGACATGGCACCACTATAAGTGGCAGGATGCTGCCTCGCATGTCACCAAGACTTAGCATGAAACGCCGCCCGAAAAAGACTGCCAGCGCGAACGCTATAAATGGTGGCGCAAGCCGGAGCACAACCTCGATATGAAGTCCTCGCGAAGATTCTGTCGGTGTGGATTCCATGCTGTGCGGGCTAGTCGCCTAACGAGAACAAGATCACGCCACAGCGGAGGGATAGCGTGATGCGTGCGCAAGCACGCAGGATAACAGCCCGTAGCTGTTGGCTGCATCGCATGGTTAGGCGCTTCCGGTCGAATTGGAAATGGCTACGATGCACGGCGAAGCTTCTTGATGTGAGCTTTAAGGGCGGGACTGGTGCCGGTAAAATAACGCCCACACGAAGTCTTGGCGTATCCCTGCCGGGCCTCGATGAGGGATGGGGCATTCTCTGCACCAGGCGGAAAATAGACTGTGATAGCTGTCCTCGGCTCAAGGCGATGCGGCAGTCCCTCGCAGCCGGTAAAACGCCAGTGAGGCATACGAAAGCGCCCCTTGTGAGCGCGCCGAGTAGCAAGACCAACCTCGGAAACGGTAACGGGAAGATAACTGCGATTGATAACCTCGACGCACAAGCCGGAATCGCCGGTATTGAGAAAGTAAGCCGCAGGACTGACGAGAAGACGAATGCTGTCTCGGTCGAAGCTGCGCCATGTGTTGAGAACGCCAAGGACAGCGCCGACGCACGCGATCCCAAAGGTAACTTGGTCTTGAGAAGTCATAGGTGCGAGGAAGCGGCCTGACTTTGAATTCGGCGAAATGTGGTTGCTTCTGAAAAAGTGGAAATGGTTCGCATAAATCGGCTCCCCTGTCGGTTTTCAGAGTAGCAATTCGTATAACAAATGACCTCTGACAAGCCGAAACTCCTCGATCAGGTGAGAGGATTATGCGAACGGCGCATTACAGCCGGCGCACCGAAGCGAGTTATTGCGGATGGTCGAAAAGCGACGGTAGAACTAACAAGGGTGACAATCCAAGTCGTTCGCATCCTGAGCAAGCCTCGCGGACGTGCATCGGGAGGCGGCATGCGTTGTTCATTCTTAATGGTGCCGGGCATTTCCTTCCTTCGGGGTGCGCATTTCTCTACAGTTGCTTGCCATTTCGCCAATTCGGGTGGGCATTTCTCTACAGTTTCCGGGCATTTCCCCGGCAAGGCCGGGTATTTCGTCACCAAGACCGGGCATTTCGCTTCATGAGATGGGCTTCGCGGAGGATGTGCCGGCTTTTGCGCCAACCTACGGCGCTCTTTCCGCGGCGACGGGTTCGGCGGGCTGGAAGAGCTCGGCGATGCGCTCGATGGAGAGGGCACGGCCGGTCGCTTCGTCGATCTCCACGACTG
>Ga0070741_10002039_pt1 | contig 56513 bp, 53 predicted proteins | sample Coa_R1_4_FD_66440 | JGI IMG/M metagenome (GOLD analysis project Ga0070741, IMG submission 66440) | Surface soil microbial communities from Centralia Pennsylvania, which are recovering from an underground coalmine fire - Coalmine... | ecosystem: Environmental > Terrestrial > Soil > Unclassified ... | reverse complement strand
GTGGTGGCGGCGCGGACTGCGGAGGGGGCGGCGGCGGCGCAGGCAGTGGCGGAGAGGGCGCACTCACAGGCGGCGGCGGCGCGGACGCTTCACCCGCACCACCCTTCGCCGCGGCAGCCGGCCCGTCTGCGCCATCTCCCTGGCCCTGCGACAGCATCCGCGCGAGGTTGTCGGCGAACTCGGAGACCAGCGCTTGCGAGACATCGGTGATCACGCCTCGACCCATCGCTGCCGCGCGACCGCTCAGCTTGAGCTCGGTGGTCATGGTCGCGCGGGTCCCGGCCCCCTCCTCGCCCACCTTCATCTGCACGGTTGCGTTGGCGGATCCTTGCCCGCGAGTCTCGCGTGCCTGCACCCGCATCGCCGCAGTCCGGGCTGCGTCGTCGCGATCTGTGATCTCGGCCTGCCCCCTGTACGTCATCGACATCGGCCCGAGTTTGACTCGCACCTGGACCTTGAACGCGTCCTCGCCGGTCCGCTCGGTGACCTCCGCCCCGGGCATGCAGGGCGCAACGCGCTCGAAGTCCATCATCGCGTCCCAGACATCTCCCGCAGAGACCGGGACGGTGAAGGTGTTCTCAAAGTTCACCGCGAGTCACCCGGAAGGAGCGGCCCGACCGCGAGCAGAGTGATCACGCGGCGACCTCGTGGATTCGGCCGCGTGCCTGCGACAGCCGTCCGCCCTCATGGCCGTGACGCGTGGCGATCACCTCCGACAAAACCGACAGCGCGGTCTCCCCGGCGGTCACGCCGCCGAGATCGAGACCGAGCGGCGCCGACAGCCGCGCAAGCTCCTCCTCGGTCAAACCGGCGGCCAGAAGCCGTTCCCGCCTAGCCGTCTGAGCGCGACGGGATCCCATCGCACCAACGAACCGCGCCGGAGAGCGCAGCGCGATTTTCAACGCCGCGTCATCGAGCTTTGGGTCGTGCGTGAGAACGGCGATCGAGGTTGCCGGATCGATGCCGCCCAGAGCCGCGAACGCCTCCTCCGGCCAGGCGGCGATCACCTGCTCGGCGTCGGGGAACCGGTCGGGCCGCGCAAACCGCGCCCGGGGGTCGACGACATAGGGACGCAACCCCGACGTGCGCGCGAGCGCGCACAGAGGGACCGCGATGTCCACCGCGCCGAACACGATCAGCCTCGGTGCCGGGGCAGTGACGTCGAAGAAAAGAGCACCGCGCCGCTGACACTCCTCGCTCCACAGCAGCTCCGTCGCGATCCGCGCCGCCTCGTCGTCGAGCTCGGGGGATCCGAGCGTTCCCGACCGCGCGCCGTCGGCCTCGACCAACAGCTTCGCGCCGGGACGGGAGCCTTCGAGCAAGGTGACCTCGGTGGCGCGCCCGCCCGCCGCCGCTATTTCTCCGAAGCGGCCCGGCTCATACGCCTGGACCCACACGTCGATCTCGCCTCCGCACGGCAGGCCCACCTCCCAGGCGTCGGCGTCCGCGATCCCGAAGCTCTGAAGCGCCGGCGGGGCGCCGTCGATCACCTGGTGGGCGATTTCGACAACCGCGCCCTCAACGCACCCGCCTGAGACGCCGCCCGCGATCTCACCACTCTCATTGACAGCCAGCTTGGCGCCGGGCGGTCGCGGCGCCGACCGCCTGGCGGCAACCACAGTCGCCAGCGCGATCCGCTCCCCGCGGTCCGACCACTGCGTCAGCTCGCCCAAAACCTCTTTCACGTCTGCTCCAGCATGCCGGCCAACTCTTCCAGGGAGCCTAGAGAGTTGCCGGGCAAAAGCCGATCGGTATGCGGGATCGCGGCGAGCATCCCACGTGTGAGCGGCTCGTACGAGGGCTGAGCGGCGAGTGGATTCAGCCACACGAGTCGGTGCGCGGTGCGGCGCAACCGCGCCATCTCGGCCCCCAGCAGCTCGGGATCTCCGCGATCCCACCCGTCGGACAGAATCACCACCAGCGAGCCACGGCCCAGCCGGCGCCCGTGGGCGCGGTTGAGTTCCGCCAGGGCGGCGCCGATCCGAGTCCCGCCTGCGATGTCGAGTACCGCGGCGCTGGCGCGGTCCAGCGCACGGTCGGGATCGCGGCCGGCCAGCTCGGGGGTGATCCGCGTAAGCCTCGTGCCGAAGGCGAACGCTTCGACGCGCCTACGCGCCACAACGCAGGCGTGAAGGTACTGGAGCAGCATGCGTGCGTAGGGCTCCATCGATCCCGAAACGTCGCAGACCAGAACCAGCTGTCGCGGCCGCAGGGACGGCGCTCGCCAGGTGCGCTCAAGCGGCTCACCACCGGTGCGCAACGACGCACGAAGGATGCGCCGCAGGTCAGGCGCGTGGCTGCGCCGGCGCGCCACTCGGGTGCGGCGCGACACCCGCATGGGGCCGCGGCGAGCCAGCCGCGCGATCAACTCGCGGGCGAGCGCCACCTCGTTCTCGCTGTAGTGCGCGAAGTCTTTTTGCCGGAGAAGCTCCACCTCGCTCCAGGCTGCCGGCACGACCTCCCCCTCCCGCGGAACGTCCGTTTGACCTGACCCCGGGACCGCCACGCGGGGAAGCGCAGCGCGCTCGATCCCGCCGAGCTCCTGCATCGGGTCCTCCGACGGGACCAGGCCATCCCCAAAGACGGCGCTGAAGGCCACTTCGAAGCGCTCGATATCGCTCCGCGTCGAACACAGGACGGCCCGCAGCGCAAGGCGAGCGTCCTCGCGCGAGGCGCAGTCGACCGCCGCAAGCGCGCGTACCGACGCCAGCAGCTCTCCCACTCCGGCCCGACCCCCAAGATCGCGAAACGCCCTGACCAGCTCGCCGAGCGCGCAGACGACCGCCTCGCCGGCGGGCGTAGCGGTCTCAGACACCCTCCAGCACCCCTCGCTCGCGTACCCGGACCAGGTCCTCGTGGACCTTGAGAACGGCGCCAAGCGTTTCATCGAGCGGTGCCGAGGAGTCCAGGGCGAGCAGCGCACGCGCCCACACGATCGTCTCGCCCACCCCCGGCATCTTGTACAGGTCGCGCTGATCGCGCAACCTGCCGACGGCCTCGACAACGCGCGCGGCGATCTGCTCGGGAACGCCCGGCACCCGAACGCGGACGATCTCGCGCTCGCGCTCGGCGCTGGGGTATTCGATCCAGTGGTACAGACAGCGCCGCTTGAGCGCATCATGCAGCTCGCGCGTGCGGTTGGAGGTCAAAAACACCAGCGGAGGGCGGGCTGCGGCGATCGTGCCAAGCTCGGGAATGGTCACCTGAAAGTCCGAGAGCAGTTCCAGCAGGAACGCCTCGAACTCGTCGTCGGCGCGGTCGATCTCGTCTATCAGCACGACCACCGGTGCGTCCGGCCCGGCCTCGAGCGCCTCGAGCAACGGCCTGCGCAGCAGAAACCGACGCGAAAACAGCTCTCCCTCGTCGAGACCGCCTTCAGCCGCGCGCAGCGCCAGCAGCTGGCGCGAGTAGTCCCAGTCATAGAGAGCGTGGTGAACGTCGATGCCCTCGTGGCACTGCAAGCGGATCAAGCGAGCTTCGGTCGCCGCCGCCAACGCGCGCGCGACCTCCGTCTTGCCGACCCCCGCCTCCCCCTCGAGCAACAGCGGTTGCCCGAGCGCCTCAGCTAGGTAGACCGCGAGCGCCAGTGGCCGGTCGGCCAGGTAACCCTGAGAGGCCAGCGCGGCCCGCGCGGCATCCGCAGACGCGATGGCCTGTGGACTCACGCCGCGCTCTGGACCCGGTATGGCTGCTGAAGTCTCACGCGAGCCTCGCCGCCTCCTCCAACGCGCGCCGGCACAGCACCCGGGCGAGATGGCGCTTGTAGTCGGCTGACGCGTTCAGATCGGCCGGCGGCTCGGTCCCGTCGGCCGCCTGCTCGGCGGCACGCACGATCGACTCCCTGCTCAGCGACTGGCCTCGCAATGCCTCCTCGACCGCGCGAGCGCGAAGAGGCACCACGCCCATGTGCGTGAGGCCGACGCGAACGTCCGTGCATGTGCCGTCGGTCTGCTTGACGACCGCGGACACCGCCACCATCGCCCAATCCTCGCTCCGGCGGTTGAACTTCTGATAACCGAAGCCGTAGCCGTCGAGCGCCGGGAAGCGCACTTCGGTCAAAACCTCAGCGGGCCCCAGCGCTGTCTCCAGGTAGCCGTCAAAGAGGTCGGCGCCCTGCACTATGCGCTGCCCCGCCGGACCCTGAACGCTGACGCTTCCCTCCGTCGCGAGCAGTATTGCCGGCAGATCAGAGGCGGGGTCGCCGTGAGCCAGTGAGCCGCCCACCGTGCCGCGGTTGCGCACCTGAGGGTCGGCGATAGTGCCCGCGGCGCAGGAGACGATGCCGAGCTCGGGCTTCAGTTCGAGCTCGCGGTGCGGAGTCATCGCCCCCACACGCCACTGGCCGTCCTCGCGCCGGATGCCGCGCAATCCGGGGACTCTGCGCAGGTCGACGAGCAGCGAGGGGGCCGCTAGACGCAACTTCATGAGCGGCAGCAGCGAGTGGCCCCCGGCGAGCAGCTTGGCCTCTTCGCCACCGTCCGACAGCACCCGGACCGCTTCATCGAGCGTGTCGGGGGCGACATAGTCGAACTGCGTCGGAATCACGCGGCCACACCCCCCTTCGCTTCCTCGATCGCTTGCCACACGCGTACGGGCGTGAGCGGCATGTCCAGCGATTTGACCCCGAACGGATCGAGCGCGTCGATGACCGCGGCGGTGATGGCCGGCGTCGCCCCGATCGTCCCCGCCTCGCCGACACCCTTGACCCCGAGCGAGTTCACGGGCGAGGGGGTCTCGGTCCGGTCGGTCTCGAAGCTCGGCAGCTCCGCCGCCGTTGGCAAGGCGTAGTCGACGAACGTCCCGGTCACGAGCTGGCCCGCCTCGTCGTAATGGATCTGCTCATAGAGCGCCTGCCCGATTGCGTGCGCCACACCGCCATGGATCTGTCCGTCGATCAGCGTTGGGTTGATCGCGGGTCCGCAGTCGTCGACCGCCACGTAGCGCACCACCCGGACCTTGCCGGTCTCGGCGTCGACATCGACCACGCAGGCGTGGGCGCCGAACGGATACACGAAGTTCTCAGGGTCGAAGGTCGCCGTCGCCTCGAGTCCCGGCTCGATGTCGGTCGGCAGCTCCTGCGGCGGAATGTGAGCGGCGCCCGCGATCTCGGCCATGGTCTTGAACTTGTCCGGCGAGCCGCGCACGCGGAACTTCCCATCGGACAGCTCGATGTCCTGCGGGTCGGCCTCGAGCAGGGCGGCGCAGATCTGCTTGGCCTTGTCCTGAACCCTTGCAGCCGCCCGCGCGACGGCTTCTCCACCGACCGCGAGGGTTCGTGAACCGTACGTGCCCCAACCCCACGGTCCCTGATCGGTGTCGCCATGGATGACCTCGATTCGGTCGGGGTCGATGCCCAGGCGATCGGCAGCGATCTGGGCGAAGGTGGTGTCATGGCCCTGACCGTGAGGTGAAGCGCCGCTGAAGACCGTGGCCGAACCAGACGGATGCACTCTGACCATCGCCGACTCCCAGTAGGCCGCCTGGAGCCCCACGCCCTGCGGGCCCACGGCACGCGACGGCGCCAGCCCACACACCTCGACGTAGGTCGAGAAGCCCACTCCGCGGTAGATGCCGCGCTCGCGGAGCTCGCGCTGCTCGCGCCTGAATTCGTCCAGGTCGAAGCGCTCTAGCAGCCGGTCCAGCGTTCCATGGTAGTTGCCGGAGTCGTAAACGATCCCGAGCGCGGTCGTGTAGGGAAACTCCTCGGCGGGGATGAAGTTCTTGCGCCGCAACTCGAGCGGGTCCATGCCGAGCTCCGCCGCGAGCTTGTCCATCGTCAACTCGATCCAATACGTCCCCTCGGGCCGGCCGGCCCCCCTGATCGCGTCGGTGCACATCTTGTTCGTGAATACGCCCTCGAACGTCAGGTCGATCGCGGGGAACTTGTAACAGCCTCCCATGACCGGGAAGCCCAGCTCGGGAATGAACGGCGTCAGCAGCAGCTGATAGGCGCCGAGGTCGGCGATGATCCTGACTCGGAGGCCGGTGACTGTGCCATCGCGCTTGGCAGCCAGCGTGACGTAGTTGACCTGGTCGCGCCCGTGGTGGGCATTTGTCATGTTCTCCGAGCGGGTCTCGATCCACTTGACCGGCCGGTTCAGGCGCCTCGCGAGCGCCACTACGAGCGCCTCCTCGGGGTACACCTGGAGCTTCGAGCCGAAACCGCCACCGACATCGGGAGCGATCACCCGCAGCTTGTCCTCGGGAATTCCGAGGATCCCGGAGAGGACGAAGCGGGCGATGTGGGGAACCTGCGTGGAGGAGTACAGCGTGACGCTGTCGCCGTGTGGATCGGCCAGCGCCCCTCGCATTTCGATCGCGGCGCCGGCGGTGCGGTGGTTGACGAACCGCTGCTCGACGGCTACTTCTGCATCGGCCAGCGCGGCATCGACGTCGCCCCCTGAGATCTTCCATTCGTGCGTCCTATTGGTGCCGAACTGCTCCCAGACGAGCGGAGAGTCTTCTTGGAGTGCACGCTCGGGGTCGGTGACAACCGGCCTGAGCTCGTACTCCACCACCACCTGCTCGGCGGCGTCGACCACGGAGTAGCGATCGCGCCCTACCACCACGGCCACCGGGTCGCCGACGTGCTTGACTTCGCCGCGCTTGAGCGGCCAGTTGTCAGGGGTCCTCATCTCGACGCCGGGTGGGGCCCACACCATCGCCATTCCGCTCTTGAAGTCCGGCGCAAGGTCCTCGCCGGTGAACACGGCCACCACATCGGGATGCGCCGCGGCGGCCGAGGCGTCGATCGAGGTGATGGCTGCGTGGGCCTCCGGTGAGCGAACGATCGTCGCGTACAGCATTCCGGGGACCGAGATGTCGTCGATGTACCGGCCGGTCCCGGTGATCATGCGCGGGTCCTCTTTGCGCCGCATCGCGCGACCGACGTGGCCGCCGTTCCCGTGCGCTCCGTTGCCGGCGCTCATGTCGTCACCTTCTGCGCTTCGGTCCCCTCTTCGATGGTTGCTCCCTTCGACTTGGCGGCGTCGAGCACCGCCCGTACGATGTTGTGGTAGCCGGTGCAGCGGCAGAGGTTTCCCTCGAGCGTGTGACGGACCTCTTCTTCTGAGGGGTTGGGGTTCTCCTGCAGCAGGGCGGCGGCCGCCATGATCATGCCCGGTGTGCAGTAGCCGCACTGGAGCGCGTGGTCGTTCCAGAATGCCTCCTGCAACGGGTGCAGGTCGCCGTCGCGGGCCAATCCCTCGATCGTGGTCACCTCCGCACGATCGGCCTGGACGGCGAGGACGGTGCACGATTTGACCGCGCGGCCGTCCAGGTGAACGGTGCACGCGCCGCAGTTGGAGGTATCACAACCCACATGGGTGCCCGTCAGGCCCAGGTGATCGCGCAGCGCGTGAACCAGCAGCAGGCGGGGCTCCACCGCAAACTCATGATCGACGCCGTTCACGCTGAAGCGCACAGAGACAGTGGTGCTCATCTCTCCTCCTGATGTTCCTGGACCGTGGCTCACCGTACTCCTTCGGCGGTCTGGATGTCGACAGTCGCGGCGCGTACTCTGACGTCCGTGCCCGCACCCCCTCACCGCGACCTGATGAGGGCCGCGATCGAGCGCGATGCCGAAGCTCAGGGGGCCCTCTTGGCGGGCGACCGCGACGGCGCGCTCGCCGCGTTCCACTCGGCCGCAGATCTGTACCGCGCCTCCTGGGAGACATCGCCGCCGCGCAGCTATGGGCGCCTCGTCGGCATGCTCAAGTCCTCGATTCTCGCCGGCGACGCGACTGACGCGGCCGCGTTTGCCCGCGATGCTCTCGACGACGAGGAGGCGGTCGCCGGCTCGCCGACTGCCTCGTATGCGCGCGCGCTCTCCGCGCTGGTAGCGGGCGACGACCCCGACGCGCGCAGGTGGAGCCAGGAGATGGCCCGGGGTGGGGACGCCTTCGAGCGCACCGCCCGGGCGCTGACCGCGCTGGCTCTCCGCGACGGACGTGCGTACACCGCCGCGATCGGCGACGTGGTCCGCGACTTCGAGCAGCGAGAAAGTCACCTCACCGGTGTCAAGATCGCCGACACGGCTGTGATGCTCGAGCGACTCGCGGCCGTTCGGGGCATGGCATCTGGGATCGAAAGCCCGCTCATGCCCCCAATCTAACCCGGCCGGCGCATGCGCCGGCCGGCGGCCGGGCACATGTGCGCGGCCGGGCCGCCGCACATGTGCGGCGGCCGTCCACAGGTGATCTATGCGCTCGGCTGCGCGGCCTCGGCGGGCGCCTGCTCGGTCACGGTCTGTTCGGCCGCCGCAGGGGGCGTCGGCGCGGGGGGCTGCGCCTGGCTCTCTGCGTACAGGTGAGCGCCGGCCGCTCCGGCAGCGCCGGCAGCGAGCGCCGCGAGCGCCCACCCCGGGCCGTGCATGTCCATCCCCAGCGCCGAGTCGAGCGACGGCTGGCCAGGCCCGACCTCGGCAAGCGCTAGCGCCGCGCCGATCAACACGAGGTTGAACTCGTATCCGCCGTCGGTAACGAAGAACCCATTCTTTTTGTGCACGCGATGGATCGCGGTCAGCATCACGCCGGTAATGCCCGAGGCCGCCAGCGGCGTCGCCAAACCAAGCAGTTCCAGCGCTCCACTCCCGAACTCGGCGACCGCGGCAGCGGTCGCATGGACCCGACCGGGGCGCATTCCCATGCTCTCGAAGGCCTGCGACGTGGCCTGAAGGCCGTGGCCTCCGAACCAGCCGAACAGCTTTTGGGCACCGTGACCCACGAAGACTCCCCCGATGCCGGCCCGCAGTATGAGACGTCCAAGCTTCATCGCGTTCCCCTTTCCATGGATTGTTTGACGGGTCAACTATACAGAGGGCTCCATCGGGCCCTCGCTCGCGACCGAAGCTACCCGTCGGACTGTGAGCGCTACCGTCGTCGCGCCCGGAACTGGCGGTTCTTGAGGCGGTTGCCGCAAACGGCCATCTCGCACCAGCTGCCCTGCTGGTTGCGCGAGCGGTCGTAGAAGGCCCACGCGCACTCGGGGTTGGCGCACGTCTTCAACCGCTTCCACGTGCCGTCCCGCTGGGCCGCGTGAACGATGAGCAAAAGCTCGAAGAGCGCGTCACCCACGTCCTCACGGCGGGGATTCTCAAGCGCCAAGACGCCCCGTTCGGTGACGCTGAGACGTGCCCGATGGGCGTTTGCCAACGCGCGCAGGGAACGCAGCTCACCTGGGTCAACGTCCCCATCCGCTGCGAGCACGGAGCGGATGCTCTCCCGAACTTCGCGAGCGAACGTCAGATCGGCGGGGGCGATTTCAGCGCGCCGGTTCAGCAGCCCGGCGGAGATCAGCCACGACCGGGCCTCTTCGGCGTCCGTCAGGACATCGGTTCCGGTCTCGAGATCGAGCGTGTTCACGAACCCCTGCACGAGCAGTAGCGGCATCGGCGCCGGCTTCTCCTCCTCGTGAGACCAGCCCGGAAGTGAGTCCATCTGCTTATCCATGCCATGACCAGTGTAGAGGCTTGACAGGTCACCGTGACCGGCGTATCATCTTTGGAGGTCATGGCAATCGAAAACGACAACCGCCGAAATGACTCGTGGTGGCGACGCGAATATGGCGACGACGTGATCGTCGCCGGATGTGCTCGGCTAGCCGACCGTTTGAAGGCTCGCCTGCGCTCGCATGAGCTCGACCGGGCACTTGCGTCCGGCGCCCCGGCTGAGTCGACGCCTGCGCTGGCATTGCGCGCGCGCCGGCTGACGGCTCTATCGGACCGTCGCGCGAAAGCTGCGACGTATAGGCGCGTGCTGCGTGAGGCCAGCGAGGAGGTGTCCAGGTCGTGCGCGCGGATCACACCCCGCCGAGAGCGGGTGGTGGCCGCAAGTCCAGCGCTCAGCCGTCTCGCTGATGCGCTGGCGCAGCCCGGCCCCGTGGCCGCGCGCGGTGCAGCGCAAGCGTCTCTGCTGTTGACCGACGGCACGGGTCCCCTCTACAACTCGGCCAACCAGGCGAGCCTCGAGCGCCACGCCCTGCGCGCTCTGGCCGACCTGGCGCTGGCCTAAGGGCTCGCGCCGCGCCCAGCTTCCGGGCGGGCCAGCAGGATCGCACCGGCCGTGACGGCGGCGAACGCGATGATGCGCAGGACCCCCCAGACGCCGGCCGGTATCGGTTCACGCAAGACGATCGTGCCTGCGGCGATCGGCACCGCGTTGGTGATCAGCGTGGCGAGTCCGGCGACCGTCAGCGCCCCGCCGCGCTGGTAGCCCAGCTGTAGCAGCGAGGTCCCGAGCGTGTAGCCGGCAATCAGCGTGACGATGAAAGCGGTGCGCGCTCCGCCCTGGGTCGCCAGTTTGGTCGAGAAATCGCCGATCGAAAAGAACAGGCCACCCGCAACGCCTTCGGAAACCGCGATCGCGCCGGTCTGCCGACCGATCAGAAGCGCTACGCCCGCCAGCGCCGCCGTACCCCCCAGCCACAGCATGACGGCGACGGTCGAGCCGTGGCCACCCTGGCCGCTGCTCTTGGCGAGGGTGACGCCAAGCGCGACGAGGCCCCCAACCGAGAGGGCGACGCCGATCAGCTGGCGCGGCTTTAGCCGCCGTCCGCTGACCCGCTCCCCGACGTAGGCAAGGACGCCGATCCCGCCGGCCGCGATGCTCTGAACCAGGGCCAGAGAGGCCAGCGCCAGTGCGGCGGCGTACAGCAAAAAACCGCTCGTCTCCATGGCGAAGCCCACGAGCCATCCCCGGCTGGTGAGCAGCAGGTGAAGGGAATGCAGAGGGCGCCGCGCCGAGAGGACCGGCAGCGACGCGGCAGCGTCGTGCTCGCGCTGGTATGCCAGGTTGGTCAGCGTCGTGGAAGCGGCCGCGAGGCCGATCGCGGTGGCCGTTTCTGCATTCATTGAACGATCATCTTCCCCGGTCGTCGCGTCGGCCGGTCGTAATGTGTATTGCTATTGACCGGCTGACCCCGCCCTCCGAGCCAATCGCCCCCGCTATTGCGGTGATATCATTTTGATGTGACAAGCGTCTCCGGCCCAACAGCTACCGCCGGCGGTGTAAAGAGCGGTTCGGCGCTGTCGGCCGACCGGCTCAGCAAGCGGTTTGGCAACCGAACCGCATTCGAGGACGTCTCGTTCGAACTCGGCTACGGAGAAGTGTTCGGCTTCCTGGGCCCAAACGGGGCCGGCAAGACGACGACCGTACGCACTCTGGGGACCCTCATAGCGCCCACCTCGGGCTCGGCGACCGTCGCGGGCATCCCGTTGACGCCGGAGAACGGGGTCGAGATTCGCCGCCGAATCTCGGTCATGCCGGAGGTGCCGGGGCTCTACATGCGCCTGAGCGTGCTCGAGAACCTCCAGTGCTTCGCCGATCTCTACGGCGTGCCCGACGCGCGCAATCGCATCGAGCGCTCGCTGCGGTCCGTCAACCTCATAGAGCGCGCCGACGAGGACTGCGGGAAGTTGTCTAAGGGGCTTCGGCAGCGGGTGGCCCTGGCACGAGCTCTGCTGTCTGACCCCGAGGTGCTGTTTCTGGATGAGCCGACCTCCGGACTGGATCCGATGGCCACGCGCGACGTCCACGAGCTGATCTCGGAGCTGGGCTCAAGCGGGGTGACCATCTTCCTCACGACGCACCGACTGGAGGAAGCGGAGCGTCTGTGCGACCGCGTGGCGATCCTCAACACCACACTCCGCACGGTCGGGCGGCCCGAGGATCTGCGCGACCGGCTCTTTTCAAAGGCACTCACGGTCAGGACACGCGCTCCGCTTGCGGATCCGGGACGGGTCTTCGAAGGGCTACCTGCGGTGGAGGGCTGGAGTCGCAACGGCACCCAGGCCTACGTGGTTGCGGTCTCGGACGCGGAGACCGCCGCGCCGGCGGTCACCCGCGCCCTGGTGCAGGCGGACGCCGACGTGCTGTCAATCGCCGAGTCGCGACACTCGCTGGAGGACATCTACCTGGAGCTGATCGACGAGGACGTCGAGGCCGGCAGGAGGGAGCAATGAGCCGCAGACGCATCCGCGCGATTTTCATCAAGGAGCAGCGCGAATATCGGCGTAACCGCTCGGTCATTTTCGGCATGGCAGTGATCCCGTTGGCCTTCCTCGTGCAGCCGCTGGTGAGCATCTTTGTGCTGCCCTCGTCGGCATCGGCGCAGCTCGCTCACCGGCACGAACTGCTCTATATGCTGGCGATCCCTGCCCTCGTCCCTGGGCTGTTGGCCGCTTACTCGGTGGTGGGCGAGCGCCAACAGGCCACCCTCGAGCCGTTGCTCACGACGCCGATCCGCCGCGAGGAGCTCCTGCTTGGAAAGGCGCTGGCGGTCCTCCTTCCTTCCCTGGCGGTCTCGTACGCCGTCTACGGATTGTTCCTGGCCTGCACCGCACTGTTCGCCAGCCCGGGGGTCGCCCCCGCGCTGATCCGCGTGCCGGATATCGTCGCCCAGGTCATCTTCACGCCGCTCCTCGCGACCTGGTCGATCTGGCTTGGAATCGGGATCTCGACCAGGGCAAGCGATGTCCGCGTGGCCCAGCAGCTGAGCTTGCTGGCGAGTCTTCCCTCCGTGGCGCTGACGTCGCTGATCGCGTTCAACGTGATCTCCCCAAGCCTTCGCCTCGCCATCGTGTTCGGTGCCGTGCTGCTGATCCTCGGCCGACTGGGTTGGCGGGTCACCTCAGCCCTGTTCGACCGCGAAAGGCTCATCGTCGGCACCAAATGAGGAGTTCGCGCATGGCGACGCGCGGCTGCCCGGATAGGCGATCAAGTACGCTCGGCTGCGATGGCGGAAGACTGGCGTCTCAGGGTGCAGTTCGAGGACGAAGCGCAGGCGCGGGCGCTCGCGAAACGCCTCCAGGCACAGGATCTCGAGCACGACCTCGAGACGTCCTTTCATGAGCGAATCGTCGTGTCGCGCGACGGGCCGATCGTGTTCTGTTATGCCAACGACCGCTCACAGGCACAGGCGGTCAAGCGGGCGATTGAAAGCTCCAATGACGGTGGATGGAGCATGGAGGTCGTGCTCGAGCACTGGCATCCGATCGCCGAACAATGGGAACCACCCGATGCCGAATTGCCTGATTCTCCGGCGCAACGCAGCCGGGAACACGACGAGCTGATCCAGAGCGAGCGCGAGGAGTCGCGCGACCAAGGCTTCCCCATGTTCGAAGTAAGAGTCAAATGCGCTTCGCATCGAGATGCCGAGCAACTGGTGCAGAGGCTCCGCACGGAAGGAGTCCCAACGGCACACCGCTGGCACTTCGTGGTTGCCGGGGCAAGCGACGAAGACAGCGCCAAATCTCTGGCCGCGCGGATCAGCGACCAGTCGCCCGCCGGCACCAGCGTGACGGTGGAAGGAAGTGTGCAGGAGATCGCGCAGGACTCGCCCTACGTCACTCCGTATAACAATCCGTTCGCGGTATTCGGCGGGCTCGGGGGCTAGGTAAGGTGGATCCGATGGCCAGGAGCGCAGAGTTGGCCCCGCCGCGAGCCACTCCGTTTGCCGCGGCCGTTCCAGCGCCCGCCACGGGCGCTCGCGGCAGCGGCCGCAACCGCAGGCGCGCGGCGGTCGCCGCGATCATCGCGGTCGCCGCGTTGACCGCGGGCGGATGCGGAACGGCCACAAACCCAACCTCGAACTTCAACATCCCCAACATCACAAGTCAGGACCTTCTGCATCAGTTGGAGCAGCCCACAAGCCGTGGGCCCGGTGGCTACGAGATGATTTCCGGACCGCAGCGCCTCAGCCTGCGCGGCATCCAATACACGATTCAGGGCCGCGAGGCTCTTCAGTCCTGGCTCAACACCCCGACCTCCAAGCGGTCCACGTACCAGCAGGCCGGTCGAAATCTCGCGATCGCGTTCCCTCAGAACAAGTCCGAGATCGAGGGCAAGCTTCAATAGAGGCGGGGCTGTCCTTCGCGCGCGCCGCGCGAAGCGCTAGGGGCCGGGCCTACGACAATGGTGGGCGCGACAGCCGAGAGCTTTGCGTATCGCAACTGCCGTGTTGATCAGCTTCTTTGCTTTCGCCGCGTGGATCTTCTTGCCGCGGTCGGCGCGGACTTCATCCATGAACGCGCCCAAGTGGCCGCGGGCCTTTCCGATGTGAATGGAGTCGAGGCTTCGCTGCGCGGCGTGGAGCTTCGCAATCAGGCTGCGCTCTATCCGGTGCGAGCGCCCGAGCTTCTTGACGTCCGCGATTAGCGCAGCGATCGTCGGCGTTGGGGGCGGCCCACCGACGCTGGACAGGTTGTCGGTTGCCAAGCCACCGGCGGGAAGGAAGACATTGATGAACCTCGGATTGGCGCCGCTGCCGTCGAGCTTGGCCCTCCCAATGGTGCTCGCGCCGTGCGGAACCGAATTGCTCCAGTAGATGTAGCCGTCGGTGCTGTCGACCGCCACCCCTGCGGGACTGGAGACATCCGGGATGAACTCCTCGTTCTTGTTGGTGCCATTGAGCTGGGCCCGCGCAATCGTGCCCCCCAGAAGATTGGTCGTCCAGTAGATGTAGCCGTCAGTGCTGTCAACCGCGATCCCTTGGGGGTAATGAAGGCTGCTCTCAAACGTGTTGTTCACACCCGAGCCGTCGAGCTTGGCCCGGCCGATCAGGCCCGAGGCGTTGGTCGGCGAACCCGGCGTCGTCCAGTACACGTACTTGTTGGCACTGTCGACCGCCACTCCGCTGGCGGGAAGAAGCGTGGTGATGAGGCTGCGATTGATGCCGGTGCCGTCGAGGTTGGCCCTGCCGATGGTGCTCGCGCCATGCGGAACCGAATTGCTCCAGTAGATGTAGCCGTCGGTGCTATCGACCGCCACGCCTGCGGGATTGGAGATGCCCGTGATGAACTCCTCGTTGACGTCGGTGCCGTCGAGTTTGGCCCGCGCAATCGTGCCGCCCAGGAGGTTGGTCGTCCAGTACATGTAGCCGTCGGCGGGATCCACCGCGACCGCCTGGGGGTAATTGACGCTGCTCTCAAAGGTGTCGTTCGCATTCGTGCCGTCGAGGTTGGCCCGGCCGAGCAAGCCCGACGCGTTGTTCGACAACCCCGGCGACGTCCAATACACGAAAGCATTGGCACGGCCTGCGAACGTAACGGCACTGAGCGCTAGCGCGGCGACGGCCACAGCCGCCAATCGCAGCAGTCGGGTCGGGCGGCGATTGGAAGAGTCGAAAGCGCTAATTCTCATCGGACGCCTCGGACCATTGCGTGCCGCCATCGTCTCCTCCGCCGGGGTCACTTGTCAAGGCCCGTTGGGCGGCACGTTGCTGCAAGAGGTGCCTGTCCAGCTTGCCGACCGAGGTGGTCGGCAGCGTCTGCTCAATCCAGACCCACTCGGGAGCCTTGTAGGCGGCTATTCGCTCGCGCACGAACTCGTCGAGTTCCTGCGCTGTGAAGCGGGCGCCGGCCCGGGGCGCCACCCACGCGGCGATCCGTTGTCCGAGCCGGTCGTCTGGAACACCGACGACCACGGCGGCGCTCACCGCCGGATGCTCGTGCAGAACGGCCTCTACCTCTCCCGGCGCCACGTTTGATCCACCACGGATGATCAGATCCTTGGAGCGGCCGACGAACCAGTACCAGCCGTCGGCGTCGCGCCGCGCGAGGTCACCCGTACGCAGCCAGCCATCCCGCAGGGCCTCCGCCGTGTGCTCCGGATCTCCCCAGTAGCCGCCCATGACCCCGCGGCTGCGAACGAGTATTTCGCCCGATTCTCCGGGCGGCGGCTCCTCTCCGGAGACGCCCTCGAGGCGCAGCTCGGTCCCGGGGGGTGGACGTCCGATCGAACCGAGGCGCTTGGCAGCAAAGGGCGGGTTCATCGAATAGTTGAAACATTCAGTCATTCCGCACACCTCGGTGGCCTCAAGTCCGGCCGGTTCGCGGAACCGGTCGTGCAGGTCGATCGTGAGCGCGTCTCCGCCCACGATCGCGCACCGCAGCGAGCTGAGATCTCGGCTATCCGCCTCGGCCGCATCGAGAAGCGTCGCAAGTTGAGCTGGCAGCAACTGGATCCGTGTCACCCGCGAGCGTTCGATCTCCAGTGCAGCCGCCCCGGGGTCATACCGCGAGTGAAGGAGGCAGCAACCCCCGGTATGCAACGTCGCCAACAGCTGACCGAACAGGCCAGCCACATGGCACACGGCGAGCGTGATCAGATTTACATCGCCTGGTCCGAGGTCTTGGACCCGCGCCTGGGTGCTCACCGTGTGATTCATGCTTGCGTGTGTGTGCGTCACGCCCTTTGGTCTCGAGGTGCTCCCGGAGGTAAACAGGATGATCGCCGCTGCATCGCCGTCCGCGGCTCGAGTTTGCACGGGCTGCGCGTCAAGTGCCGCGTGCCAGCTCCGATCGCCGTCGCCGACGATCAACATCCGCTGTGGTGAGGTGTGGGTGTCCACCTCGCCGAGGAGGTCGCGGTGGACGATCACAGTTCCGGCCCCCGAGCGCTCCAGCGCGTACGCGACTTCGGGCGCGCGGTAGCGGGTGTTGAGAGGAACTGCGATCACCCCTGCCGCAAAGCAGGCTAGATAAGCGATCACCAGCTCCGGACAGTTGGGCATGAACAACGCGACCCGATCGCCGGGCGCGATACCCGCTGCAAGCAGGCCCCCGGCCAGCCGGCTCGCTTTCGACTCCAGCTCGCGGTAGGTCAGCGTCCGTTCGCCGAAGCGAATGGCGATCTGACCCGCGGCTAGGTCGCGCCGACTCGAGTCTTGTGTCCGGTCCACTCGCGCTCGCGCAGGGCGAATTTTTGGACCTTGCCGGTGGAGGTTTTCGGCAGCGGGCCAAACTCGATCGCGTCGGGGCACTTGTAGTGGGCGAGTCGCTGGCGACAGAACCCGATGATCTCGTCCGCATCTGCGCCGGCTCCGGCGTTAAGCGTGACGAACGCCTTCGGTCGCTCTCCCCAGCGCTCGTGAGGGATCGCGATCACCGCGCACTCGAGCACGGCCGGGTGAGCACAGATGGTCTGCTCGACCTCGATGCTCGAGATGTTCTCGCCGCCGGAGATGATGATGTCCTTACTGCGGTCCCGCAGTTCGATGTTGCCATCGGGGTGCCAGACAGCTAGATCGCCGGAGTGAAACCAGCCCCCGCGAAACGCCTTCTCGGTGGCCGCGGGGTCTGCGAAATAGCCGCTCATCACGTTGTTCCCGCGCATGACCACCTCGCCCATCGTCTCGGCGTCCCGGGGGACGTCGTGCATGTCCGTGTCGACGACCCGTACCAGGTCGGACGAGGGATAGGCCTGACCCTGGCGCGCAAGCAACCTTGCCCGTTGCTGCACCGGCAACTCCTGCCATCCATGTTGGGAAGGAGACACCGTGATCGGGCCATAGGTCTCGGTCAAACCGTAGACGTGCACGATGTGGAAGTTGAGCTCGGCCATTCGTTCCAACAGGGTGGGCGACGGTGGTGACGCGGCAACCATCGCGGTCACTTGTTGCTCCAAGCGGTGCGCTTCGGGGTGGTTGATGATCATCAGGTGAACCGCCGGCGCACCGCAGTAGTGCGTCACACCCTCTCGGTCGAAAAGCGTCCAGATGAGGTCGCCATCGACGGCCCGCAGGGCCACGTGGGTTGCCCCGACCGCGGTTACCGCCCACGGAAAGCACCAACCATTGCAGTGGAACATCGGCAGCGTCCACAGGTACACCGAGTCGGGGCTCATCCCGGCGACGATCACCTCGCTCAGAGCGTTGAGATAAGCGCCGCGATAGGTGTACTGCACCCCCTTAGGCCGGCCGGTCGTGCCCGAGGTGTAGTTGATCGAGATCGTCTCCTCCTCGTCTTCGAGCCAGCTATCCGGGATCCGATCGGACGCGGTCGCCAGGAACTCCTCGTACTGGTCCACCCCACCGCTACAGCCACATCGGATCACGGTCAGGTCAGGGCGCTCCGGCGAGGCAACGAGGGGCTGGAGCTCGGCGTCGAGAAGCAGGAAGCGAGCACCGCTGTGCTCGAGGATGTACTCAACCTCCGCGCCGGCCAGCCGGTTGTTGATCGCCACAAGGATCCCGCCCGCCGCCGGAACCCCGAAATGCGCTTCGAGCATCGGGGCGGAGTTGAACAGCAGCGTGGCGACGCGGTCGCCCTTGCTCAGCCCCGCCGACCTCAGTGCATTGGCCAACCTCCACGAGCGCTCCGCCAGCTCGCGGTATGAATAGCGTCGCTCTCCGTCGACCATCGCGGTCTTCTCCGGGTACACGTAGGCCGCCCTGTCGAGGAAATCAACGGGGTTCAGCTCGGTGCGAAACACCGCCTTCCCGATTGCAGACGGCGTGGACGCACCTTCGCTCGCAACCGGCGCGTCGGTCATGCCGTGCCCCCTTTAGTCGAATGTCGTCCGCTATCCCGCGGCATCAGCGCCCTCGGGTCCATTATCTCGCTTGTGCCGCGCGCAACGCGGGAGTACGTTGTCTTTGTGAGCTCACTGCCGGACATCGAGTATCGAAATTTGCGCGTAACACGCGAAGGGCCCGCGGCGCGGATCGTGCTTAACCGACCCGAGAAACGCAACGCCCTGTCGCTCGAGCTGATGGAAGAGATGATCGCGGCGCTGCACGAGGTGTCCGCGGGGCCGGACGCTCGGGTCATCGTGATCGAGGGTGCCGGCCCAGCCTTCTCGGCTGGACACGACCTGTCGGAGATGATCGGCCGGGAACGAGAGTTCTTCGCTCATCTATTCGACCGTTGCAGCGTGATGATGGAGACGCTGCACGAGGTGCCCCAGCCCGTGATCGCAAAGGTCCACGGCATCGCCACCGCCGCAGGCTGTCAGCTGGTGGCGGCGTGTGATTTGGCGGTCGCAGCCGAGGGCACTCGCTTCGCGACGCCCGGCGTCAAGATCGGCCTGTTCTGCTCTACTCCAATGGTCCCCGTATCGCGAGCGGTAGGTCGTAAGCGCGCGATGCAGATGTTGCTCACGGGCGAGCCGATCGATGCACCCACCGCGCTTGACTGGGGACTGTTAAATCGCGTCGTGCCGCTGGAGGTGCTCGAAGCCGCGGTCGCTGAGCTGGTTGAGGCGATCGCCCGGTCCAGTGCCTATACGGTCGCCACGGGAAAGCAGGCCTTCTACTCCCAGGTCGACCGTGCCGAGGACGAAGCGTATGCACGATGCGAGCTGGTCATGACCGACAATGCGCTCGCGCACGACGCGCAGGAGGGCATGACCGCCTTTCTTGAAAAACGCGACCCCATCTGGCGAGGCGAATAGCTCGCGCCGACGAGGAGCGGCTATCCGCCGACGAAGACCGGGCGGTTAGGACGGGTTTGGGGATACGCAGCGCACCGCCCGGCAGTCGCGGGCCCGGCGGTCGCGCGCCGCCGCGGCGCGCGCCGCCGGCTTCGCTTGGCCGGCAGCCAGGCGTATGCCACGGCACCTTCGGATGATGGCTGGCCGGTGTATTGAACGCAGGGGGCTCGCGAGCAGGATGAGCCGCCCGCGACAAGACATGACCCGTATGGGTTGGCGGTAACGGTTGGGACCTCGAGCCGAACGCTGTGGCGGAATGCCCGCGCGGGCGAGCCCGGTGCCCGCGCGGGCGAGCCCGGCACCCCGCCGATGAAGATGCCGGCGATTGCGAGCCCGCCGACGACGAGGACCGCTCCGGTCGCGAGGTACGTCCCGCGGGCAGGCCGAATGACGAGCGCTCCGACCAGCATGTCCCGGACCAGGCGCAAACGCGAGAATTCACCCTGCGCCCTGAGCTCGTCCTGAAGCTCGAGCAGCTCATCGCCATACCGGTCACGGATCCGCCGCGGATAGAGCTTGAGGAGCGTGCGCGTCAGCCGGGAGCTCATGCGCTCTGGACTCCTACACGCGCGAGGCCGACGCGCGCGATCGCCTCGTTGCGTCTGAGCTGGTCGGTGAGGGCGGCGACCCCTTGCACGGTGATCTCGTAGGGGTGGCGCCGTTGCTCCGGCGGTAGCGCCTTGACCAGGCCCGCCTCTTCGAGGCGCGCCAAAACGCCATACAGCGTTCCCGGCCCGAGGGTCACGCCTGCGAACCGGTCGATGTCCTTGATGAGGGCGTAGCCATGCTTAGGCCCGTCCGCCAGGCTGGTGAGCACGAGTACCGAACGCTGTGGCAGATCGCCGGCCACTATTACAACTTACGATACATCGGCGCCGGAATAGTCAAGCGATGGCCCCGGGCGGACATCCCGGATTCCCCCGGCGGGGCGAGTCCGCCCTCCCCTCAGGCATACGTGAACTGCTCAGCCCAGTCCGTGGGGCGACCCTCCGGAGTCAGATCGAACAGGTTCCAAAGCGGCTCGAGGGTGCCGACATGGCGAGGCTCCTGCCCCGGATCCGAGGGCGCGTATAAGAGCTCTGAGCTCCAGAAGTGCCGAATCACCCCTCCGTCGCGGTGAAACACGGTCAGCATCGGACGCTGTATCCCATCGGGCGTCTCGGCGAAGTAGTCCGAGTTGAAGGAGTTGGCAGCCGACGACAGGAGCCGCAGCCGGCCCCATCCCCTTTCGCGTGCAAACGCCAGCACGCGACTGAGCGGGGCCTTGGCGACGATCACAAGGTTGAGGTGCTGGCTGGCGTGATCGGCCGCTCCATCGAGCTGGTCCAGGAATGCCGTGCATGACGGGCACGGGCCTTCCGCGAGGGGAAGCCGTGCAGTCTGGCCGTCGCGGGGTCCCGGCACCTGATCGTCAGGGTCGCGCGGAAACATGAAGCTGTAGATCACGAGCGAGTTCTTGCCCGACTCGAACAGCTCGGACAGCCTTACGTCCGTCGGCTCTCCATCGGCTCCCGCCCCTTCAAAGACGTAGTCCATCTTCACCCGCCCGCCGGGCGGTAGCTCGCGCCTAGCGCCGGCGACCGCTTCCGTCGCGCGGCGCAGCTCGGTCTCTCGCTCCAACAGCCGATCGCGCGCAGCCCGGTACTCCGGAGTCTCCCCGGGAAACGTGATGCTCATGTACTTCTCCTCTCCAGTTGGGGCTGTGCGCCGCGCCTATCGGCGAGGCGGCGCATCAAATCGGCGGCTTCGCGGTCGTTGAGTCCCTGCTCTTGAGTCAGCGAATACCAGGTGGGGAACGACAGCGCGTGGCCGATCGCAGCCTGGACCTGTTGGCGACGGCGACCCCGTAGCTGCCTTCCAAGCATGAGTGCGTCGCGAGCGGCCACGAGGTAACCGCGGAAGGACGCAAACAATCGCTCGACGATCGGCATGATCGCCTCGTCCCGGTGGAGGTTGACCATCATGGGCGCGGTCGCCCTGTAGTAGGCATACAACTGAGCGAGTGCTGTCGCGAGACGCTCGTCGAGATCCTTGATCGTCGTCCAGGCGGCGAGGTCGGGGGGTGGATTGGCCGCCATCCAGTGGGCGCTGCAGGCGGCGAACAGCGCCGCCTCGTCGGGGAAGTGGCGATACACGGTCGAGCGACGCACACCAGCGCGCTCGGCCACGGCGCTTATCGACGTACGTGCCGGGCCGACCGTGCCGTGAAGCTGCACCGTGCTCTCGGTGATGCGCAGGCGCGTTTGCTCCTCGAGCTCGGCGCGGCGCTTCTTGCGGTATGTCCGCTTTTGGTCAGTCATTGGTGTCCACTCAATATTGACAGGTCCGGCAATCGTCTGATAAAGATTCCATGCGACAGTACTGCCCTACGAAAGGAACGTCAGAGATGGAAGTCACAACGGCGAAGGTGGTCGGTCCGCAGGACGGCAAGGCCGGTTCTCTGGGAACCATTGGCGTGCGCTTCATGATCGGAGGCGACGAGGCCGGCGAGCGCTTCTCGCTTGTTGAGCACCCGATGCCGGCGCTCACGCTGGCCGCGCCGCTTCATCGCCACACCCACGAGGACGAGTACAGCTACGTGCTGGAAGGAAAGATGGGCGCGCTACTGGGCGACGAGGTGCTGCTCGGCCAGCCGGGCGATCTGATTTTCAAACCAAGAGGCCAGTGGCACACCTTCTGGAACGCGGGGGAACAGCCGGCGCGAATCCTCGAGATCATCTCCCCGGCGGGCTTTGAACGCTTCTTCGACGAACTGGTCGAGCTCGGTGGCGTCACCCAGATCGAGCCCGAGCGCCTCGGCGAGCTGTGCGCCCGTTATGAGCTGGAAATGGATCCCAGCAGCATTCCCGGGTTGGTGGAGCGCTTCGATCTGCGCATGCCCGGTTAGTGGGGCTAACCACCTGCGCGCCCTCAATGTTGCCCACCTCCGCCTGCGGGGCTAGATTTGCTGAGGGTGCGAGTTGATCTAGGACCGACGTGGCGAGCCCGGGGGCGCTCCGGCGCGGCGGCGGCGATTGGCCGGGCACAAGCGGTCTCTCGCCTCGCCCGCCAGACCGGGTGTGGGCTGGACGAGGCGGAGGAGTTGCTGGCGCGCCCGGTAAGCCGGCGGGCGTTTCTGGGCGCCACCGCCGGGGCGGTCGCTGGCGCAGGCCTGACGGCGGGCCCGGTACTGGCGCGGCGTGCCCCGGCCCCGCCGCGAGTGGTGATCGTGGGCTCGGGAATCGCCGGGCTGGGCTGTGCTCACCGGCTTTGGTCCAAGTACGGCATCAAGGCGGAGGTCTACGAGTACAACACGGTTCCCGGCGGCCGGATCAGGACGCTGCGTGGATCCTTCGAAGACGGGCAGATCGTCGAAGAGCACGCCGAGTTCATCAATCCGGAGCACATGGCGACGCTGGCGCTCGCGAAGAGCTTTGGCCTGAGACTCGACAACGCCGACAGATACCGGCCCGGCACTCATCCTGGTCGCGAAACCATGCGCTTTCACGGACAGAGGTGGCCGCAGGCCTCGCTCAACCGCGACTGGCACGAGTGGGGGTGGAAGCTGTTTCATCACGCCGCCTATGTGACAGCACCCTGGCCGCAGCTCTACCACCACAGCACGCCAGGTGGCCGCCGCTTCGACCATATGTCGGTGACCGAGTGGATCGACACCTACATACCGGGCGGCGTCGCATCTGACTTTGGCGGCGTATGCATCGCCGCCATCGAAGACGAGTACGGCGGCCCTCCGGCTGAGACGTCGGCCCTCAACCTTGTCTACCTGCTTGGTCAAGACGCCAGTACCGCCAGCGGCTCCCAGCCCCATCGTGCCCCGCAGCTGGCCGGTGCGAACGAGAAGTGGCACGTTCACGGCGGGAATGACCAGCTGATCAGGGGCCTGCTGGCGCGGCTGCCCGCCGGGACCCTTCACCTTGGACAACGGCTTGTCGCTATCCGTCCACGAGCGGGCCGATACCGATGCAGCTTCGACCACGCAGGGACCACCCACGAGGTGAGCGCGGACCACGTCGTTCTGGCCCTCCCCTTCACCTTGCTGCGGTCGGTGGACCTGAGTCGCGTCTCCATCTCACCGCTGCATGCGAAGGCCATCAAGGAGGAGCCCTTGGGAACCAACTCAAAGGTGTTCCTGCAGTTCTCGTCGCGGGTGTGGAATGCAGAAGGAGAAACCGGCAACTGCTTCGACGGTGGGGTCGTCCAGGGCGGGTGGGATGCCACGTCCTACCAGCCGGGCAAGCAGGGCATCCTTGTCGCGCTGCCCGGCGGCCATAACGCGGCGGCGTGGGGACGGCGGTACGGCCTGAAGACCTATTCCGGCAGGCCGCCCGAGAAGATGATCCACGCATACCTGCGCGGCTTCGACTTACTGTTTCCGCACGTCTCAAAGGCCTTCAATGGGCGCTCATACTTCGTGTGGTCGCCGGGTGACCCCCACATTCGCGGCGCCTACTCGTATCTAGCGGTCGGCCAGTTCACGGCGTTCAACGGGGTCCAGGGCAAGCAGGAAGGCAAGCTGCACTTCGCCGGTGAGCAGACATCCTTGAACTTCCAGGGCTACATCGAAGGAGCGCTCCGAAGCGGCTACCGGTGCGCCAAGGAAGTGGGCGGACCCAAGTAACCCACCTCTCTGATCCTCGGCGGTAACTGAGCTGTGGCGGTCCCAGGCAGTGATCTCGTTGGTCCGCTGCTGAGGACCAAGCTTGCAGTCCCCAGCTTTCCTCGCCTCGTCGTCCGCGAGAGCCTGATCGACGCTATCTCTGCGGGCCTTTGGCGACCGCTGACGCTGGTCTACGGTCCCGCCGGAAGTGGAAAGACGATGCTCGTGGCGCAGTGGGAGGGGTCCACGAGAGAAGAGCGTCCGGTGGCCTGGCTCTCGTTGGAGGCGGGCGACAACGATCCGGCGAGATTCTGGATATACGTCATCGAGGCGCTGCGGTCGGTGCTGCCCGGGATCGGCGAAGCCTCGCTGGCAATGCTGCGCGCGCCCGGCGTCAACCTCAACGACGAAGCTCTCCCGCCGCTGGTCAACGAGCTTGCGGACGCCTCGGAACAGTTCGTCCTTGTGCTGGACGACTACCAGGCGATCGAGGACCAGCGGATCCACGAAGGCATGGCTTCGCTCATCGAGCATCTCCCGGCAACTCTGCGCCTTGTGATGACGTCACGCGCGGAGCCGCCGCTCCGAATCGGAACGCTGCGCGCGCGGGGCCAGCTCAATGAGATCGATGCGGTGCAGCTGCGCTTCTCGCTTTCGGAAGCGGAGTCGATGCTCAACGACGTACACGGCCTCGACCTGACCCCCCAGACGGTCAAGCGCTTGCACGATCGCACCGAGGGCTGGGCAGCGGGGCTGTATCTGGCGGTCCTGTCGATGCGTGGGCGCGAGGACGCGACCGGCTTCGTCGCGTCGTTTACCGGTAGCGATCGACGGGTGGTCGACTATCTCGCCGCGGAGTTACTGGAAGAGCAGCGTGAGTCCGAGCTCGACTTCCTGCTTCACACGGGTGTGCTCGACAGCTTCTGTGCGCCTCTGTGCGATGCGGTCACGGGCAGGCGAGACAGCAGGGCGATGCTTGACCGCATCGAGCGCACAAATTACTTCCTGATCCCTCTCGACCCACGGCATGACTGGTACCGCTATCACCACCTGTTCAGCGAGCTGCTGCGCCACGAGCTCGAGCGCCGACAGCCGGAATACGTTGCGGAGCTGCATCATCGAGCCGGGAGTTGGTTTCTGGATACCGGGATGGTGTCCGAGGCAATCGGGCACCTCACAGCAGCTGGGGAGTTCGACGCAGCGTCCGAGCTGATCGACAATCACTGGCTGGCCTTCACGAACGCGGGCCAGCGCGACACAGTCGCGCGTTGGCTGGACAACCTCCCCGGCGGCTACATCGCGGGCGATGGCCGCTTGTGTCTGACCCAGGCAAGGACTGCACTGGCAGTCGGCGAGCGTGGCGAGGTATCGCGGTGGGTGGATCTGGCCACACAGGCTCCGAGAAACAACCCGGGCGACGACGTGGAGTTGGGGCATGAGGTAACGGTCATTCGTGCTGCGGCCTGCCAGCTGCTGGGAGACATGCGTCAGGCAGAGCAGTTGGCACAACGACTCGCGCCTCTGGACGGGAGCTCGATCTGGCACTCGCTCGCGGCGTGTCTCCTGGGCACCTCGGCGCGATCGTTTGACGCCAACGACGACGCCCAAGTGTTGTTTGAGACGGCGATCAAGCTCGGGAGCGGCCGCCAGAACTTCATCGTCTCGATGCTCGCGCTCGGACGACTGGCACTCATCGCCGCCGATCGCGGGGACTGGCTGGAATGCACCGCCAAGGTGCAAGCCGCGTTTGGCGTCGTTCGCGCGAATGGGCTTGAGGAATACTGGATCTGCAGTTCGGCCCACATCGCGCGGGGGCGGCTGTTTCGTCACGACCGTCGGCCGACGGAGGCACACGCCGAGCTGGAGCGCGCGGTCAGCCTCGCTCGTCGTGGCGCCGGCCCGGTCGAGTTGTCCTATGCCCTGACGACGCTCGCCGAGCTCCGCCGCGAGCGAGGCGATCGCCGCGCGGCACGCGACCTGGTGCGCGAAGCACGTGAGCTGATCTCGGGCGCTCCCGAGCCGGGCACGCTCGCACCACGACTGCTGGAGCGGTCGGAAACCGCGCTGCGACTCGTCGTCGATCTATCCGGCTCGAGGCCGGTGGTCACCGACGAGCTGACAGCACGGGAGCAGACTGTGCTTGACCTTCTCCCCACCGGCATGTCGGCCAAGGAGATCGCCGCCGAGCTGGGCATCTCCCGCGACACGGTCAAGACTCACACCAAGCGGATCTACCAGAAGCTCGGTGTGTCAAGCAGGCCCGGCGCTGTCTCCCGGGGCCGAGAGCTGGGACTGCTCTAGCCCGGGCGTCACCTCGGTCGGGTGACTGTGCGTGGGGTGACTCTGCGTGGGGTGATGCGAACTCACCCCACCCTTCCGCATCCTCGTGGTCGGCGGATGACCCGACACGAGAGAAGAGGCATACCCATGTTCGAAAAGCTCGCGACATTTGTCTATACAAACCGCCGCCGCGTGCTGTCCGTGGCGGTGGTGGCCACGGCGATCGCCGGTGTGTTCGGCGCCGGCGTGTCCAGCGGTCTGAGCCCGTACGGCGCGAACGACCCGGCCACGCAGAGCGTCCAGGCGACCAACCGCTTCCAGGCCGCGACCGGGCGCCAGATCGATCCCGGCGTCGTGGCGCTGGTTTCGAGCGGTGATGTGCGCGGTCAAACGGCCCGACTGCGAGTCGGACAGGTCGCGGCGAAGCTCAGGGCGCAGCCCGACGTGGCGAGCGTTCAGAGCTTCTACAGCACGCACAGCCCCGCGATGGTGGCGCGCGACGGACGCTCGACATACGTGGTCGCGTACTTCAGGGCGGTGTCTGACAAGCGCCTATCCGACGACGCCAGCCTGATCGAGAGCCGCTTCTCGTCCCAGCATGACGTCAAGCTGGGCGGCGACGCGATCGCCAACGCGCAGGTGAACACGCAAGTCGGCAACGACCTGGCGCACGCCGAACTGCTCGCCTTCCCGTTCATCTTCCTGCTCTCGCTGCTGTTCTTTCGCTCGGTCGTCGCGGCGCTGCTGCCGCCGCTGCTCGGTGGGCTCGCGATTCTCGGCACCTTTTTCCTCCTGCGGGTCGTCTCGACGTTCGCCGACCTGTCGGTCTTCGCCCTGAACCTGACGACCGGACTGGGACTCGGCTTGGCGATTGACTACAGCCTGTTCGTCGTCTCGCGCTACCGCGAGGAAGCCGCACGGAACGGCTTCGGCCCACAAGCACTGCGCCGCACCCTGCGGACCGCCGGACGCACCGTACTGTTCAGCTCGGTGACGGTCGCGGTCTCAGTGGCCGCACTCGCGATATTCCCGCAGCGGTTCTTGTACTCGATGGGGATCGCGGGCGCGATCGTCGCGCTCCTGGCGGCGACGCTGGCGCTGACTGTGCTTCCTGCGCTGGTGGCTGTGCTCGGCCCGCGCATCAACGCGCTCTCACCCCGGCGGCTACGGCAGGCCGCCGAACGCGACGCGCGGCCCGCGCGGAGCGGCGGGTGGTACCGCCTCGCGCAGTTCGTGAGTAGGCGGCCGGCGCAGGTCGCCGTCGCGAGCGCCGCGGTGCTCATCGCACTCGGCATCCCGTTCACGCAGACCCGGTTCATCACCGCGGACGCCCGGGTTCTTCCCCAGAGCGCAAGCGCCCACCAAGTCCAAGATTCGCTTAACACTGAATTCCCGCCCAATCGCACCACTCCGCTCGAGGTGGTTGTGGGGGTCCCCGTGTCCTCGCCGGAAGTTCGGAAGCTCACCGAGCGGATTGCCCGCCTGCCGGATGTATCGGCGGTCGGGCCCGCTCGGTCCGCCGGTCGCGGGACGTCGCTGCTCGATGTCGCGCCGGTCCACGGTCCGCTCACCGCCAGCACCGAGCGGCTCGTGCGCGAGGTGCGCTCGATCCATACGCCCTACTACCTGGGCGTCGCCGGGCAAACGGCGTCCTACCTCGATCTCGAGCATAGCCTCGGCGCCCACCTCCCCGCGGTGCTCGGCGTAGTCATCGCCGCCGCGCTGATCGTTCTGTTCGTGATGACTGGCTCAGTCGTGTTGCCGATCAAGGCCGTCTTGATGAACGCGCTCAATCTATGCGCCGTGTTCGGGATCCTCGTCCTGATCTTCCAGCACGGCAACCTTCGGGGTCTGCTCGGCTACCACAGCCTCGGCGCGCTCGACGCCACGCAGCCGATCCTGCTGTTTGCGATGGGCTTCGGGCTGGCCACCGACTATGGCGTGTTCCTCCTGGCGCGTATAAAGGAGGCACACGACGCCGGCGTACCCAACTCCGAGGCCGTGGCTCTCGGACTCGAGAGGACCGGGCGCATCGTCACCGCGGCCGCATTGCTCTTCGCCGTCGCCGTCGGCGCCTTCGCGACTTCGCAGATCGTATTCATCAAGGAGCTCGGAATCGGCACCGCGCTGGCCGTTCTGCTGGACGCGTCGATCATCCGAGCGTTGCTGGTCCCGTCGCTGATGCAACTGCTGGGATCGGCCAACTGGTGGGCGCCCCGCCCGCTACGACGCCTGCACGAGCGGATTGGCCTCCGGGAGGGCGCGACCCAGGCTGCGTGACTGGCGCGAAACCAACTCCCGCTGCGTAAATCAACCAGAGAGGAACCCATGAACAGCACCACCCCCAAGTCCAAACTTGACCAGCCGTCTCGTTTTGAGCTCACCGCGAGCGGGCCACTAAACGGGGGCAGCCTGGACACGGCGATCGAGCGCAATCGCTCCTTCGCCGCAGCCGGCCGACACGAGGGCGCGGTCGTCTTCCCGAAACTGCGCCTGTTCGTGATCACCTGCCTTGATCCTCGCGTCGACCCTGCGCATTTCCTGGGCCTCGAACTCAGCGATGCAGTGGTGGTTCGCAATGTCGGCGGCCGCGTCACCCCGGAGGTGATCAACGACGTGGCTTTCATCGGTCAGATCACCGAGAACGTCCTGCCCGACGGTCCGCTGTTCCAGGTCGCTGTGATCCATCACACCCAGTGCGGCAGCGGCGTGCTCGCCGATCGAACCTTCCGCCGCCGATACGCGCAGCGGATCGGAGCTGACGAAACGACTCTTCGCGAGCACGCAATTCTTGACCCCGGAGTGACCGTGGCACACGACGTCGAGCGCCTGCGCTCCGCTGACGCCATCTCCCCGCGCGTCACGGTCTCTGGGCACGTCTATGACGTCGTCACCGGCCTGGTGAAGACGATCGTCCCCGCGGCGTGAGGTTGCGTCACGCCAGCTTGAAGATGCGTTCGGAATTGCCGTGACAGATCGCGTCCCGGTCGTAGTCACTGATCGGGGCGCTCTCGATCCAGTCCACTGCCTGCTTTTGCAACTGGTAGGGGTAGTCGACGGCAAACATGATGTTGGCTGCGCCCAACGTGAGCAGGGTGCACAGGAGTGCCTCGCTCGAGCAGACCCCCGAGGTCGTGACCATCATGTTGGTTTTGGCGTAATACGAGGGCGGGTGCGCGAGGCTGCGGCCTTGTCTGACCCACGAGTAACGGTCGTCGAAGCGCCAGAGGTTAAAGGGAATGAACTCACCCATATGGCCAAGGATCACGGTGAGGTCTGGGTAGGAGTCGAACAGTCCGGACAGCACCAGGCGCAAGAAGTGGGTGCCGGTTTCAAACGCCCAGCCCCAAGCAGCCTGCTCGAGCTCGGGGTAGCCCGCGCAGTTGTCCCAATGTTGTCCCTGAATCGGATGCAGGTAGACGGGCACATCGAGCTCAGCCGCCTTCTCCCACACCGGCCAGTAGGCCTTGTCATCCATGTAGGCACCTCTGGTGTGTCCATTCAGCATCACGCCGACTGCACCGAGCTCCGTCACCGCCCGTTGAAGCTCGCCGACCGCGGCTGAAGGATCGATCCAGGGCAGAGCCGCCATGGCTTTAAACCGTGTAGGCGCCTTGCTCACCATCTCGGCCAATGTGTCGTTGGACTCCCTCGCAGACCTCGTGGCGTGATCCGGATCATCGATGCTCTGGACCCCGGGTGAGGTGAGCGACAGAACCTGAACGTCGATGCCCTCGTCATCCATGTCCTGCAGGCGCTGCTCGAGGTGCTTCACATGCAGCCGGTTCGTCAGGTACTCACCCATCGATTGCTTGATCGACGGGATGAACGCCTCGTCGAAGTGCTCGAACTCATCCGTCGTCACTGCTTCTTCGATCGTGATCTTTCTGGTTCGCACCCCTTCTCCTTTGGCCCTTGCGCAATCGAGAATCAAACGGCGAACACCGGAATCTATTCGAGCGATCATCCGCACGGAACCAGGCAGCCCGCGGAGTACCAGCTACGGCATACCCCCGCGCGATCGCCACTCTTCGCGCGTCAGTCGCCAGATGCAGCGGAGGCCGAGCTCATTGGGGGCCACTGGCTCAACGGATTCCTCAGCGATCAGGCGATAGCCAAGCTTGCGCGGAATCGCGAGGCTCACGTCATTGCTCTTATCGACATGAATCTCGACATGGCTGATCCCGCGCACGTGAAAGGCGGCATCAGTTAGGAGGCCGGCCGCAGTCGTTGCGATCCCTCTGCGGACAAAGGCGGGGTGAGTCCAATAACCGATCTCCAAGCCTCCAGGATCTAGCCGGCGGTGCAAGCCGCAGCCGCCGACCACCTGCCCCGCCAAGAAGATCCCCATCACGACGTCTCCGCCCTTCAGCCACTCCCGTTCCCAGTCCAGAATCGTCTCCCTTCGCCGCTGCACCGACAGCGGTTCCTGCGACGCCCACGGCAGCCAAGGGCGAACGTGCTCAAGGCTTTGCCCGACCGCGCGGCCAAGGAGCTCGGCATCGATCGGGACCCACCGTCGCAATACGACATCCCCCGGCCCCGTCAAAAGCTCCGGTAGCACGGCCTGGTCTGGCACCGCACGGACCGTAGCGATCTCGGCCTCACCTAGCTCGCGCCTCGGGCGGCGCGCGGGAGCACTCGAGGCCGCGTTTAGGCGAGCAGCAGCTGAAGCGTTAGCCCGGCGCCTGCTCCGGTATCGCGCCGAGCTGTTGCATCATCTTCATCGCATCCATGACGCCCCAATGCTCAGTGACCTGCCCATCCCTCACACGGATCAGATCAATGCCGGTCACCTCGAAGCGCTTCCCGCTTGGTGGCATCCCCATGAAGTTGCCTTCGTGGGTGCCGGACATCGTTGACCGGACGCACACCAGATCACCGTCGACCAACACATCGTGGGCGTCCATGCGCATGTCCGGGAAGGCCGCGCGGAAGGTCGTGAAGAACTGCCTCGTCCCTTCCTTATCCGGTGGGATCCCCGGAAATTCCTCCCGGTCGACGAAATCGTCGGCGATCAACTCGTCAATCACACCCAGATTGCCCGCGTTGATCTCGTCGTAGAAACGAGCGACCATCTTTCTGACGTCCTCAGACATGGCTGTCTCCTCTTAGTCGGCGGCGCCCCCGCCCGCCGATCATATGGCGCCGCTCGTGGCAGAGGCAAGTCTGGCGACCGCGCTGCTCGGAGCTAAACGGCCCGTACCCGTACCCGTGGCCGGGCGTTGTTCACGTAGCCCTTGGGGTTCCACAGCGCCTCCTCATTCTCCGGCTGCGTGGCCGCCGAGGAGTCCCAGGCGCGGACCAGGATCTCGTGCTCCCCCGGCGCGAGAACGACAGTGGTCCGCCAGTGCCGCCAGGCCCAGGGGCCGAGGTCCTCGAGCAACTCAGCCTGCGACCAGTTGGGGCTGCCGTCGACGGAGACGTCGACCCGCGCGACGTGCCGTTCGCCACCCGCGAACGCATAACCCCGTACCTCGACAGGGCCGGATGCGACCGTTTCGCCGTCCGCCGGTGAGAGCACATCGGCGTTGAGCGCGATCAGGCCGAGCGGCATCCCCACGCCCGGGCCCGGGGTGGCGTCTTCTGGCAACAGCCGATAGGCGACGTGCTGGAAATACCCGGGCCATGGGGTGCGACGAACCTCGATCCGCTCGAGCCACTTCACGCTGCGCGCCCCGATGTAGCCTGGCACGACCACGCGTAGCGGTGCACCGTGGACGAGTGGGAGCGGCTCGTCATTCATCCCCCAGGCGAGCAGGACTTCGGGACGGCAGGCCTTGTCCAACGGGATCGACCCGCCGAACCGCTCGGCGGAGTCACCCTGCGAGCAGAGGTCCGTGCCCTCGAAGCCGACGTGCATGGCGTCGCGCAGCGGGTTGGCCAGCGCAAGCACGTCGGCCAGCGCGACACCGGTCCACCTGGCGGTCCCGGTCGCGCCGGGACCCCAGGACGCCTCGCCCGGTATGTCGCGGATCGCCATCAGGCCGGCGCGTCGATTGCCCGCGCACTGCAGCGTCGCGGTCACGTGACGCTCTGGAAATGCCTCGCGCAACGTGGAAAGTGAAAGCCCCAGGTCCCGCTCGACAAGCCCGTGGACGCGCAGCCGCCAGGCGGAGCTATCCGACCTCGGTACCGGCCCGTGGCCCCGCACGTAGAACGCGTCCGTGGCGGTCAGCGGTCCCTCGGCCAGGGCAGCGGGGCCGGTCTCGGCATTCAACGGTTCCTGCTCGTGGACGATCAGGTCCGCGCGCTTTCCGTACCGGCCCAGGTGACTCGCATCAGAGGATTCAAACGAGCCGCCCGGCGCAGACTCGCCCTGAGCTGACACCGACGCGAAGCTACCCCGACGATGGGCGACCGTCAAGCGCAGGGCCTGTGCGCGACGCGCTCCGTAATGCAACGCTCTGTGAGCAAGCGGTAGGCCTAGGCCGCCCCGCCTAGGCCGGCACGAGACTTAATAGATGCCGCCGCCGTGGCCGCCACCGCTGTAAACGATGAGCAGCGCTATCGCCGCGGCGACCAGGATTGCGACCGCTGCGACGACTATTGCTCGGTGATTTCGAATGAGGTCTTGCATATCGATCTCCGTTAGGTCAAGAACAGAGCCTTCACTTAAACCGACGCACCGAGCCTCGATTCCTTCCCGCGAACATCGAGCCGTGCGATCGCTAGTCCGTGCGGGATCGGCGTCGGAGCCCTGCCTGACGGCCTCCCATCTATGACACCCTCTCCCCTCCCGGGCGCGTCCCCACTGCTCGCGATCCGAATGCTCCTCTACGACAACCCCATCTCCGGCAACTGCTACAAGGTCAGGCTTTTGTTTGCCCACCTTGATCTCTATTACGAGCGCCGGGAGTTGGACGTGATCGACCGCTCGGATCGTCGCGAGGTACTCGGCGCCCTGAACCCGGCGCTCCGTGTCCCAACATTGGTCCTCGACGACGGCCGCGTGCTGGCCGAGTCAAACGCGATCCTGTTCTACTTCGCCGAGGGCAGCGATTACCTGCCCGCGGGTCGTTTCGAGCGGGCGCAGGTGCTGCAATGGATGTTCTTCGAGCAGTACAGCCACGAGCCCTTCATCGCCGTGAGCCGATTTTGGGCGCACGCCCGGATCACCCCGCCGCGATCCGAGCGCGAGGCCAAGCACCGCGGGGGCGTCGCCGCGCTGGCGACGTTGGAGGGCCACCTGACAAGCCGAGCCTTCCTGGTCGCCGAGCACTACTCGATCGCAGACATCAGCCTCTACGCGTACACCCACGTTGCCGATGAGGGGGGCTTTGAACTCGGGCCATACCCTGCGATCCGGTCCTGGCTTGCGCGAGTCGCAATCCAGCCCGGTCACGTGCAGATCACCGACTGAATGGTCACTGAGGGTCTGCTGCCTGCGTAAGGGGTTCGGTGCACCGAAGAATTGGCGGGCGTGCGGTGGAGGGCCGGGTGCTGACCCGCGATCTACCTCGAGCCGGCGAAAGGGTGCGGGCGAGGGCCACCAGCGCCGCGAGCGTGCCTGCGCCACCGCCGAGCAGATATGCCCCGATTGGCCCGGCGTGGTCCGCGAGCCCGCCGGCCCCCGCGGCTCCGAGTGCGCTTCCGACCGCGATTGCGGTGGCCAGCCAGGCAAACGCCTCTGTGGCCATTCCTTCGGGCGCGGCAGCGTCGACCATTCCGTAAACGCTGGCCTCGGTCGGTGCGAGTGTTGCGCCGGCGATCAGCAGAAGCGGGGCGAGCGTGATCACCCTGCCGGCCCCCGGGATCAGCGCCAGATGTCCCACCGTGAGGGCCGCCAGCCAGACCACCAGTCCCAGAGCGGTGCGGGCTCCGCCTCCCAGCCGGGTCACGATCATGCCACCGACAAACGATCCGGCGCCCCACAGCGCGAACAGCGGGGCCGCGGCGGCGGCGCTGCCCTCGAGCATCTTTGCGCTCGCGGTGACCGCGACCTCATCGGCGCCGAGCAGCAGGCCGAAACAGAACAAGACGATCGTCAGCGTGCGCATCGCCGGGCTGCGTAGCGCTCCTCCACGGCCCCGCTTGGTCGCCTGCGGGGGCCGCCGACCTAGAGCTGCCGGTTGAATGGCGAATGCCACGGTCGCGATGAACATCACCATGCCGGCGAGCGACAGCGCAGCAGCGGTTGACCACAGCGCGCCGACACCGAGTACCAGCGGCGGCCCGCATACCCACGTCAGCTCGGTCAGCGAGGTCTCCAACGCGTAGCCCGCCTCCAGGTCGTCGCGGTCGTGCAGCAGCGCCGGCAGCCGGCCTCGCAGGCATGCGCCCACCGGCGGGGTCGCGAGACCGATGCCGGCCGCGAGCGCAACGAGCAGCTCCAGCGGCGTCGTGGCCGGCACGACGGCGATGACGAACAGGAGTGCCCCCGAGGCCGTGGCGCTTGCCAGCAGCACCGGCTTCTGTGCGCCGCGATCAACCAGCCGTCCGAGCACCGGACCGCCGATCGCCTCGCAGACCGCGTAGGCGGCCGTCGTCAATCCCGCCGCCGCGAACGAGCCCGTCAGCCGCTGGACATGGACTACGAGGCCGATGCTCAGCATCGCCAGCGGCAGCCGCGCCACGATCGAGAACACGAACAACCGTCGCGTCGCGGGGGCTTTCAAGATCGAGTGCATGCCCCTACGCTACGGTCAAGCTGGTGTAGATGGAAGATCCACAATGCGACCGATAAACGAGACCAGTCAGCCGATCGATCTGCTGCTGTCGGTCCGACGGGATGACCCGCGCACGCTCGGAGCTCAAATCGAGGATCAGCTGCGGACCTCGATTCGAAACGGCTCGTTGCGGCCCGACGGGCAGATTCCTTCGACCCGAGACCTCTCGCGACAGCTGGGCGTGTCGCGCCGTGTCGTTGTCGACGCATACGCCCAGCTGGCCGCCGAGGGGTATCTGAGCCTGCGTCAGGGCGCACGTCCCCGAGTGTCAGATTCCACGTCGACTGTGCGTCCGCACCCGGGGGAGGTGGTGCGCGCTCAGGCGGCACCCAGGTTTGATTTTCGCCCCAGCGTGCCCGACGTCTCTGGCTTCCCGCGGCGAGCGTGGCTGCGATCGCTGCGCCACGCGCTCGCCACCGCCGTCGATGCCGATCTTGGTTACGGCGACCCGCGTGGCGTCACAGCGCTACGCGTCGCCCTGGCGGACTACCTGGGTCGCGTGCGCGGAGTCGTAGCCGAACCCGAACGCGTCGTCATCACCAATGGCTACACCCAGAGCCTCGGACTGGTCTGCCGCGCACTCGCGGCAGCCGGCTGTGAACGCATCGGGTACGAGGACCCCAGCAACCCCGAGGACCGCCACATCGCTCACCGCGCCGGCCTTGCACCCGTGCCGATCACCGTCGACGACGCCGGAGCCCGGGTCGACGAGCTCCAGCGGGCGAGTGTGGACGCGGTCGTCGTGACCCCCGCCCACCAGCACCCGACCGGCGTCGTCATGACCGGCGAGCGACGAGCCGCGCTGCTGGCCTGGCTGCGCGAGCGCCCGGCGATCGCAATCGAGGACGACTACGACGCCGAGTACCGCTACGACCGGGCGGCGATCGGCGCGCTTCAAGGCCTTGATCCCGACCGGGTCATTTACGCCGGGTCGGCGAGCAAGACGCTCGCCCCGGCGCTTCGCCTCGGATGGCTGGTGGTCCCCTCCCGGCTCGTGACCGCCGTCTGCGATGAGAAGCTGCTCGCCGACCGGGGCACCGCCAGGATCGAGCAGCACGCCTTCGCAGACTTCCTCGCTCGCGGAGAACTCGACCGCCACCTGCGTCGGATGCGCGCCCGCTATCGCGCTCGTCGCGACGCGCTCATCGACGGGCTCGCCGACTCACTCCCGGAGGCGACCATCCGCGGCGTGGCCGCCGGTCTGCACCTGACCGTCTGCCTGCCCGACACCGACGATGAGCAGGCCATCCGCGAGCAGGCCGAACGCCGGCGGATCGCCATCGAGACGATGAGCGATTTCAGCTCCGAGGGGCTGGCGCACACCCCCACGCTCATGCTCGGCTACGCGCAGATGAAGGAGCCCGCAATCCGCGCGGGGGTCCGTGCGCTGTCAGACGCGGTCCAGGCGGCGAGGATCAGAGACCCGACAGGGCAACAGCGATCCGACGTGGTCGCCGGACGGGACCCAGTTGGCGTTCATCTCTGAGCGCGACAACGAAGTGCCGCAGATCTTCATCATGCGCGTGGACGGCACAGACGTTCGCCAGATCACTCACGACAACGCGGGCAAGAGCGAGTTGGCGTGGTCGCCAAATGGCAATGGATCGCATTTGTACGACAGCCGGCTGGCGGGGAGACCGCGAGATTTACTCGATCACGACCGACGGCAGCGGCCTCAGCGATCTGAGCGACGATCCGAGCAGCGACGACGTTGACACGACTTCAGTGCGCAGAGGGCCCACGGAATGTGGCCTGCAACACGGGGAGCACAGGCAGCGCATAGCGCAGACGACGCGGGAGGTAGCGGATGGCGGCGATCCCCATCGATGCAGCGTCGCGTGTCAGGGGCGGAGCGAGGTCGCGAAGCTCCACGACGCCAGGGATCGCCCTGATGGCAGCGCGCTCGGCGGGATTGAAGAGCCACGTCCACAACTCAACCGCAAGGTCACGCTCCCGACCAGAGGCTCGCCGGACCATGTCAAGCATCACCTTCGGAACGACGTCGAAGACCAGCAGAGAGCCGGGCAGTCGTTCGGCGATTCCCGCGATCAACCCGTGGACCTGATCGCGCTGGAAGTATGGAAGCAGACCTTGCGCGGTAACGAGGATCGGGTCGGCGGGATCCAATCCATCAACCCAACTCAGATCGAGTGCCGATCCCCAATGGCTTGACTGCCGTACGCCATCTGGCAACAGCCGGTGGCGGAGCACCATGGTCTCCGGCACGTCCACGGTCAGCCACCGCATCCGACCGTTGTCCAGCCGCCAGAACTGGGTCTCCAGCCCCTCTCCGAGCGCAACGACCATTCCAGTCGGATGCGAGTCCAGGAAGCGGCGGACCGCCCGATCGAACGTTGCCACCCGAACCGCATGCCACCGCGCCCCGCGGGCGAAGCCCGCGAAGTCGTAATCGAGTCGGCTAACGACCCGAACGGCCACCGGATCGTTTAGAGCTCCGATGCGTGTCGCGGCGGCGCGCCGACCGAGATTCCCCAGCAGGGTCTCCGGCACTCCAGACAGATCCACCTCGATCGGCTCCACGATCGGCGATCGTAGTGCTGCCGTCCCTGGTCCGAAAGCCGGGCTGGCGGAAGCCCTCGTGGACGACCTCGAAGAATCCTTCGGGCGCTTTCTCGGCCGCCCGAGATCCGATGACGCCGCCAGCCATCGTCCGGGGTGTCATCGCCACGCTGGGCGAACCGATCCGCGCGACGATCTGGCGCACGACGGGAGTCGACAGCGCGGTGAAAGCAGGATCGCCGTGCATGCCGGGCAGCGCGACGGCCGGGACACCGAGTGGCCCTACGGCGGCGACACGATTCGGCGCCTCGACGGCCAGGCAGACCGCCCACATCCCGCAAGCGAGGTGCCGACGATCGGCACACGCTCGAGCTCGAGCGCATCGAGCAGCGAGGTGAGCTGGACGACCGCGTGTGAGCGCAGCGGCCAACCGCTGTAATCGAAGGCGCCACTGAGGCCGAACCAGGGCAGGTCGAACGCGATCAGCCGATAGGCGCCCCAGGTAGGGCTTCAAGGGCGCCCACGTCGACGCGCTCATGCCGCTTCCGTGCACGAGCACGAGCGGTGGGCCGTCGCCGGCCTCGATAACCCACACAGCAAGCGGCGGATCCGCCAGGCGCACCCGCCGGGCCTCGACTTCCACACCACACGCTGCAAACAGCCGACGCTCGGCTTGCTCGAACGCGAGCGACGGGTCGTGGCGTGAGTGCTGAGTGATTGGCTGGGTCCCGTTCGCTGGCGGTTGATCATCGCGCGCGCTCGCGGCATGGCGCCAAGCCCCGCTTTGACAGCGCGACGCGCACGGAGCCCCACCCGACAAGCGACCCGTTTCGCGAGCAAAGCGAGCATCTGGCTGGCGATCGCATTCGCGTGGTTGCGATCGTCTGCTTTTATGCAAAGAATTCGAACCGCGGCGACGATCCCAATCAAGACATCACTCATGCCGCCCTCGTCGACGTCGTCGGCACCTTGCAGATGCCATCCACGCCGATGCCCAGCGAGATGTCGTCGAGGTTGTAGAGATGCTCGCTGGCCACGAGGCAGGCGACCTCGCAGATCTGTCGCCGTCGCGACCGGCGACGAAGTCGAGATCGAGCTGGAGTTTGATCCCGACCCGCGGTAGTCGAGCCCCCGATCTCGCGCGCGCCGTGGACTCCGATTCCGTCGCCCGCACCGCCTACGACCGCCTGCCGATGGTCAGAAACGCCAGCACGTGCGCGCCATCGAGAGCGCGACGAAGCCTGAGACGCGCACACGGCGGATTGAAAGACTCTGGCGATCCTACGTGCTTCGGGCCAAGGGAGGATTTGAGCACGCCATCGATCTTCGTGATCGGAGCGAAAAGCAATGTTGACGCGCTTGGAGGACAGATGCGCTACCTCGTGCCGGCGGTCGTCGAGTGCCGATCGTTGAACGCGTTGCCGAATCGTTGCGTCGGCGTTGAGACAACGCTATGGACCGCGTTAGTTGACGCGTTCTGGTTGTCGTACGTGGTGTCGGTGAGGTAGATTCGGGTTGTTATTGAGGCGGCCAGGGCCGGCCGCGCGGGGCATTTAGATTGGGAGTGGTCAGAGATGGATTTTGGTGGGGCGCGTAGGTTTGGCTTTTTGTTGCTGGGCGGGCGTGGTCATGCTGTCGGGGTCTTGGCCGCGGTGGTCGGTCTGTGTGGGTTGTGGGCGGTCGAGCCGGCTGGTTCGGCGTGGGCAGCGTTGCCACTGGGGTGTGTGCAGTCGGGGAGCACGGTGGCGTGCACGTTTTCTGAGACGGGCGGGCCGCAGTCGTGGACGGTTCCGGCGGGGGTCACTTCGGCCTCGTTAGTGGTCGACGGGGCATCCGGCGGCGCGAGTATGGATAGCAGTGAGGCCGGCGGCGGGGGTGGGCAGGTCTCCGCGAAATTAGGATCCTTGAAGGCGGGCCAGGTGTTCACGATCGAGGTCGGCGGGACGGGCTCCGTGAGTGGGGGCGGGTTCAATGGCGGCGGCAACGGTGGCGGGGATGGTGCTGGCGGCGGCGGCGGTTCTAGTTCGGTCAGCCTGGGATCGACCGCCGAGCTTGTTGCAGGTGGTGGTGGCGGGGGCGCTGAGGATGTCGCGGATAACGCCTGCACTGGGCCTGTCACCACAAAGAGCGGCGCGGGCGGCGCGGGCGGTCAGTTCGGGGTCGATGGCAGCCCGGGCGACGCGTACACCTGCGTGTCCGAGACCCTCGGGGGTGGCGGAGGCGGCGACGCGGGCGGCGACCAATCCCCCCTTGTCCCAGGTGGCGGTGGCACGGCCGGGGAGCCCGATGGCTCCGCCAACGATTCGTGTGGCTCAGGTGCTGGTTTTAGCGGCGGTGCTCAAGGAGGCTCGGCGTCAGGTTCCACCGGTGGCAATGGCGCGACCGGGAACGGCTCGACCGCCGAGGGCAGCGGCGGCGGCGGTGGCGGCGGATACGTCGGCGGAGGAGGCGGCGGCAGCTCTGCGCACGAGAGCCCCTGTGTTATGCGTGGTGGCGGGGGTGGCGGCGGCGGGGGCTCGAGCTACGCCGCATCGACAGCATCTGGCGTCTTGTTCACCACCGGCGTGAGCGTTCCGGGCGCTTCTGGCAACGGTCAGGTGACGATCACCTACAGCACGCCACCGGCCTACCAGCCCGACGCCCAGATCAAGCTGGCCAGGGACACCAGCTACCTAGGGGTCGGGATCATCAACACCACCGGCGCGCGCCAGACCCGCACCACCACCACCGCACCGGGCAAGAGCAAAACCTTCGACCTGAGATTCGTCAACGCCGGAACCCACTCCGACGCGATCGCAGTCCACGGGTGCAAGAGCTCAACCGGCTTCACGGTCAAATACTTCAAGGGCAGCACCAACGTCACGGGCAACGTAACCGCGGGCACCTATAAGACCGGCACCCTCACCTCCGACGCCAGCCAAGTGCTGAAACTGAAGATCGCGGTCTCATCCACCGCCAGCGCCGGCACGATCGACGCCTGCGCCGTGACCGCCAGCTCAAACCACGCCCCCACCAGACAGGACGAAGCCAAGGCGAAAGTCAAGGCCGGCTAGCCCACCAGCGCGCGCTGGACGGCGTGTCCCTCGACGGAGGCCGCGCCGGGATCGACGCGTGCCAGAACGGCTCGCTGACCGCAAAGCCTGGATGCGTTCGCCCTAATAGAAGAACCGCCCCCAGCCGGAGCGAGGGGCGATTCTCTGTAAAGGTGGAGACGCCGGGAATCGAACCCGGGTCCGCGGTCGTGTGGATGTGGCGTCTACGAGCGTAGCCGGCGCTCTAACTCTCGCCCCCGACTCGCCTCGCCGGCCGGGTTGTCGGGGGCTAGCTCCCTAGATGTCCCCGGGGCGGAGGGAGCAAATCCACTCCGGGCGAGCCTGCTAATTGATCCCGGCTCACCGCCGCAGGCGAGCAATGGCCGAGACGAACGTCAGTTACCGACTAAGCAGCCGCGTAACCGAGATCGAAACTGTGCGAGTCCGCACTTATTTTCTTCCGGGTGTTTTACGAGGCCGCCCGGAACCTCGGCTCGCAACCACCCCCACGAGCCAACCACGTCGAAGCCTGTCGTCCCCTGGGGATATTGGTGCTTTATTTCATTCTAGATGAGCTGACACGGGCTCGTCAGATGCGCGCCGCCGGATCCTGGGAGCTTCCTGAGAGCGCCGATTGACGCCGTGGCAGGGGTCCGCCTGGTGCCAGAATCAAGGTGATGGCTCAGCAGAACCAATGGCTGGTTCCAAAGCCGCCACCCGCGGCTCCGGAGCCGACCACCGAGGGCTTTGCGCCCGGCACGGACAACGTCGTCCCCCGGCGGCACACGCCAGGTGCGCGACTGCCCGCGAAAGAGTCATTCGTCAAGCGCAAACTGGCGCCGATCGGTGCCGCGCTCGTGGCGTTGCTCGCGAAGCTCAAGGCGATCCTCTTGCTCCTGCCCAAGGTCAAGTTGTTGGCGAGCGCGGGCACGATGCTCGTCTCGATCGCGGCCTACAGCTTCGTCTTCGGCTGGCCCTTCGCGCTCGGCTTCGTCGCCCTGTTGCTGGTCCACGAGCTCGGGCATGTGATCCAGCTCCGGCGCGAGGGACTGAAGGCGAGCCTGCCGATGTTCATCCCCTTCATGGGGGCGGTGATCAGCGCCCGCTCGCTTGGTGACAATGCTCTCGCCGAGGCCCGGGTGGGCCTGGCAGGGCCGATCCTGGGAAGCGTTGGGTCAGCCGCGTGCATCGTGATCTGGCATCTCACCGGCAACGACATCTGGCGGGCGCTCGCGTTCACCGGGTTCTTCTTGAACCTCTTCAATCTGTTGCCCGTCGTTCCGCTCGACGGCGGACGCGCCATGGCCGCAATGGCGCCATGGATGTGGTTCGTCGGGTTCGCGGCACTTGTCCCCCTCGCGATCATCTTTCCCAACCCGATCATGTTCCTGATCCTGGTGATCGGGGGCTACGAGACCTACAAGCGGTGGAAGCTGCGGCGTAGTGGAGACGCGCGCCAGCGCGACTACTACCGCGTCCGCCCCATCGACCGGGCTTTCGTCGCAGCGCTCTATCTGGCGTTGATCGCGGCACTCGTGGTGGGTATGAACGCGACGCATCTGCCGCGCACGCTTTAGATCGCCGGCTCTGAGGGGTCGGCTCGCCGTCAGTCGAAGAGGCGGGAAAAAATGACCAGACTCACCCGGAAGTTTGCGGTTTGGTCGGAATAAACCGCCGAGCGACCGAAAGCCATCAAAGTCCGATTCCGCGCGACGGCTTTGGTCAGAAACGATCTGGGCAGGCGCGGGCGCATGCGCCCGCGCCCCGGCCGCGCATGCGCGGCCGGGGGACCGGCACATGTGCCGGTCCCATTCAAACCGGGGGTGTAGCCGCCGCTCAACGGCCAACGAGGACCCCCTCTACCTAATGCGCGTGGAGCTCGCGCTCGATCTCGCGCTGGACCTCGCGCCTGCGGATCGATTCGCGCTTGTCGTAGCGGTCCTTGCCGCGGGCCAGGGCGAGCTCGACCTTGGCGTGTGCACCCGAGAAGTAGACCCGCGTCGGGATCAGGGTCAGTCCCCTTTCCTGCGTCTTGCCGATCAGCCGCTCTATCTCCGATCGGTGCAGCAACAACTTGCGCTCACGTTCCGGATCGTGATTGGCGCGGTTGGCGGGTCCGTACGGTGCGATGTAGCAGCCGATCAGCCACGCCTCGCCGTCGCGGATCACCGCGTAGGAGTCTTTTAGCTGGGCGCCCGATGCGCGCAGGGCCTTAACCTCGGTCCCGGTCAGGACCAGCCCGGCCTCATAGCGCTCGAGCAGGTGGTAGCGCCAGGAGGCCTGACGGTTGGTAGCCACGTCACCGGGCTGGGCCTTGCGTCTGCGTGGACGTGCCATGGAATCAGCCGCCGGAGTGTTCGCTTGCAGTCACGGGATGAAGATCGACTCTGCCGCGGGGGGCGTCGATCGTCCCAACCCGTACCTGGATGGGATCGCCGAGGCGGATAGTCCGCCCCGTTCTCGTTCCATGCAGCATGGTCCCAAGCTCGTTTAGCTCCCACCAGTCGCCGATCAGCCTGCGAACCGGGAGCATGCCTTCAAACATTCGGTCCGGCCCAAACGCCACGAACGCTCCCGAGGAGTGCAGTCCGGTCACCTCGCCCTCGAACACAGCCTCATGGCCGGCGTCGGTCATCAGGCGATCGAGCAGGAAGCAGCGAGCAACGTCGTCCGCGTCCCTCTCGATCATCATCGCCTCGCGTTCGCGAGCCGATGTCCAGGGTCCGGCCGTCGCCACCCACCGGCTATCCGGAGCCGGCTCGCCCGCCACCGCGGCGAGCAGCGCCCGGTGGCAGATGAGGTCGGGGTAGCGGCGGATCGGTGAGGTGAAATGGCAGTACGTCGGCGACTGCAGACCGGCGTGACCAAGGTTGCGATGGTCGTAGTAAGCCTGCTTGAGCGACCGCAGCAGCAAACTGGCGAAGGCCCTTTTCCCGCGACCGGTTCGCACCGCGTAGTCGGTCACGAGCTGCGAAGCCTCAGCGACCGCGGCCGCTGCTTGCTGTGGGCTGAGTGGTCCCTTGGGCAGCGGTGGAGTGGGCACGCCCAGCGACGCGAGTTGTGCCACCAGGCGCTCGACGGCGAGGCCGTCGGGCCGCTCGTGGACTCGGTAAAGCGAGGGGATGTCACGGCCGGAGAGAACCTTGGCGACCTGCTCATTCGCCGCGATCATGAGGTGCTCGATCAGCCGATGAGATTCGGTCTGCACGGTCGCCACCGCCTCCACGACGTTTCCGTCTCGGTCGAAGCGGAATTCGGGCTCCTCGCTGGAGATCGCCAGCGCGCCGCGCTGCTCGCGCCGCCCCTGCAGCGCGGCGGCAACCTGGCGCGCGGCCAGGAGCGCTTCGCCGCATCGCTCAGGCGCGCGCTCGGTGCCGGCGAAAATGCTGTCGACCTGGCCGTAATCAAGGCGCGCGTCAGAGCGGATCACCGAGCGGTAGAAGGCCGCTGTGTGGACGCCTGCATCGCGCACCAGGAGCTCCACAGTGAACGCGAGCCGGTCCTGGTCCGGTACCAGCGAGCAGGCGCCGCTGGAGAGAGCGGCGGGGAGCATCGGTTCGACCGCGCCCGGAACGTAAACGCTGCACCCACGGCGATAGGCCTCGCGGTCGAGCGGTGAACCAGGTGCAACGTGTGCGCCGACGTCAGCGATATGTACCCACACGCGCCGACCTCCATCCTCGGCCGGGGCGGCCGAGATGGCGTCATCGAAGTCGCGCGCGCTGACGGGGTCGATCGTGAAGGTCTCAAGCGAGCGCAGGTCACGCCGCGGGCGCCGATCCGAATCCGGGGTGACTGTGGCGATGGCTGCGCGCTCGACGGAGTCCGAAAAGGAGCGCTTCAGTCCGCGGTCGATCATGAACGCCTCGATCACATCGCGCGCGATTTCGGGGCGGCCCAGTCGCGAGGCGATCACCGCCCGCCCACCGCGACCGTCGCGGTGGGGGCGGGTGCGCAGCGCCACGAGGTCACCCAGAGCGGCCCTGCCGTCGCGACTCACGGCGACTCGCGGCCCCGCCTCAAAGAACGGCTCGGCGACGACGAACTTCCCCCGCCGCCTCAGCACCCCGACCCGGAGCCCGCCCGCACGGTGCTCGCCGTCCCCGCGCGGGGGCGTCGCGCGCCGTGGGCCCGCCGTCGAGCGCGCTGGGGCACGTCGGGTCGGGCTCACTGAACCTTGTGCGCAACGGTCTGCTCGGCCTTCTGAAGCGCCTCGTCGACGTGCGTGCTCGGATTGTCGACCGCGTAGATGTTGGGCTGGACGCCTTTCCCGCGCCGCACTCCGCCACCTCCGAGGTTCTGCCCATTCGGCGTGAAGTACTCGCCGACGGTGAAGTCAAGCGCTCCGCCGTTGGGCAGCGGGTCGATCTCCTGGAAGACGCCCTTGCCGTAGGTCCGGGTTCCGACCACGAGCGCGCGATGGCGATCCTTGAGCGCGGCCGTCACGATCTCTGCGGCGGAGGCGGTGCCGTGGTCCACCAGGACCACCATGGGCTGGTGGACGGCGATCGCACCACCCTTGGCGAGGTAGACCTGCCGCGGCTGGCTGCGACCGTCGGTGGAGACGATCGTTCCGTCTGGAATGAAGATGCTGGCGACGGCAACGGCCTGATCGAGCAGCCCACCACCGTTTTCGCGGAGGTCGAGGATCAGGCCGCGCGCGCCGGCGTGGAGCACCCGCTTGACTTGTGCCTGCACTTCGGACCCGGCGCCCTCCGTGAAGCTGGTCAGCTGCACATAGCCGATCTTCACTCCGTGGTAGGTGATCACGTGTCCGCTGGCCACGGGAACGACGATGTTTGCCCGCTTCAGGGTGACCCTGCGTCGCTTGCCGCCGTTTACGACCGTGAGCGTTACCGAGGTTCCGGCCGGTCCCCGGATCAGGCTCGAGTCGAAGTCGGCGGAGTGGCCACCAAGCGGTCGCGAACCAACCTTCACGATCACCGTCCCAGGTGTCAGTCCGGCCCGGGCGGCCGGCGAACCGGGGAAGACGCCCACGATCCGCAGCCCTTGTGAGTCGGGCAGGACGTCCACCCCTATGCCGCTCAGGTGCGGGTTCGACTGGTTCATGAAGGTGTGGTAGTCGGCGGGATTGAAGTAGTGGGAGTAGGGATCGTTGAGGCTGGCGACGGCGCCGGAGATACCCTTGTTCACCAGCTGGTCGGCGTTCACCGGCCGGTAGTAGTCGCGCTGGAGCAGGGACACCACGTCCTGCATCAGGCGACTGCCCGAGTCGTTGACAAAGGCACTGCGTAGCCCGGAGGGCATCCAACTGGGGTGTCCTCCCAGCCACATGCCGATCGCGAGCAGCAGCAGAACGGCCACGGTGATCACCGCGACCCTGACCGCTGACAGCGGCCGCCGACGGAACAGGTCTCTTCTCATCGTGAGGAACTCCGTTGAGCGGCCGGTCGTGGGCCGCCACGGCCACTCAGGGTAGCCGCCCCGCCACCGAAAACCCGCCGATCAGATCCGTAAGTAGCGGCGCAGCGATACGCCTGACCCTACCGCCGACACGAGGACCCCGGCTCCCATCATGATCGCCAGCAGTGCAGGGAACGCGATCGTGCGGACCCCGCCCACCAGGGCCCAGCCCGAGAAGAGCGGGTCGAGCAGAGCGACCTTGGCAACCGCGAGCACGATGATCGCGAGCACCGCGCCGACCGCGCCGACCAGGACCCCCTCGATCACGAACGGCCATCGGATAAACCAGTTGGTGGCGCCCACAAGCCGCATGACCTCGACCTCGCGACGTCGCGCGAACAGCGAAAGGCGAATGGTGTTGGCCACAAGCAGGATCGAGGCGAGCGTCAGCAGCGCGGCGAACGCGATCCCGCCCCACTTCACCGCGGAGGTCAACTGCAGCGCCTTCTTGGTGTAGGACTTCTTGTCGATCACGGTGGCGATCGAGTGGTCGATCGTGCCGCCGCTGGGGGTCAGAGCGGTATGGATCGCGAGCACATTGGCCGGGTTGTTGGGGAACACGTGAAAGGCGTCAGGCAGGGGGTTGTACTTCAGCAGCGCGAAGGCCGTCGGGTTCTGGCGCTTTTGTTGGGCGAGCGCCTTGGCCTTGGAGACGAACACAACCGACTTGACGTTGGGTAGCGCCCGGAGCTTGCGCTCGACGCGCGCGTTGTCTGAAGGCGTGGCCTTGGTCTTCATGAACACCTCGACATAGAGCCGTCCGCGCACGCTGTTGGCTGCGTCGCTGGTGACCTCAACGGCGGGAATGAAGACCCCGACCACGAGCATCGTCACGAGCACTGTCGCCAGGGCCGCGAAGCAGGGGGCGGCATTGCGCCTCATGGCGCGAAGCGCCTCGCGGAGGAAGAAGCCCAGCCTCATTCGGCGGGGACGGCGTCAGATCGCATCAACTGTGCGAAGTCCCGCGTGCTCTGGTCAGACGCGTACAGGCCGCTCGCCTCGTCGCGCACGATTCGGCCGTGCGAGAGCTCGATTACGCGACGACGCATCTTGTCGACCATGGCCTGGTCGTGCGTGGCGACGAGGACCGTCGTTCCGGTGCGGTTGATCCGGTAGAGCAGGCGCATGATGTCGATGCTCGTCTCCGGATCGATGTTTCCTGTCGGTTCGTCGGCCAGCAGCAGCGGCGGGTGATTGACGAAGGCTCGGGCGATCGAAACGCGCTGCTGCTCGCCGCCCGAGAGCTGGTCGGGGTAGCTGTGCAGCTTCGTCGAGAGTCCCGTCATGCGCAGGATGTCTGGAACCTTCTGGCGTATCTCGCGGCGTGTCCCGCCGGTGACCTGGAGGGCGTACGCGACGTTGTCGTGGACGGTCCGGTTCGGCAACAGCTTGAAGTCCTGAAAGACCACTCCCACGTTGCGCCGGTAGATGGGAACGCGTCCCCGAGCGATATTTCGGAGTTCTCGGCCGGCTACCCGGATCGACCCCTCGGTGGGCTCGATCTCCTTGATCAGCAGCCGAATCACGGTCGACTTGCCGGATCCGGTCGCGCCCACCAAAAAGACGAAATCCCCGCGCTGCACGGAAAAGTTGGCGCGGTCCAAACCCACGTCGCCGCCCTCGTAGCGCATGCTGACGACGCGAAACTCGATAACGGGAGCGCCGGCCCGTCGGGACCGTGCACCGCCGCTCCTTGGCGCAACCTTGGTCGTTCCAGTGGCCATCGCGATGCTCAGCGAGACTAGCGAGTTTCCGGCCCCAGACTTCCGGCAGAAGGCCTATGCAATTGGGTTTGCAGGGAACGGCCGGCGCAGGCACGGGTGGGGTGTGACGGGCTCGCTACCTCTGACCGTTACCTTTACGCCTGGGCATGCCCGAGATCACCCAGACCACACTGCGCAACGGCCTGCCCCTGTACCGGATCTCCGTGGAGGGGACGCGCGCGCTCACGATCCTGCTCGCGTTCGACGCGGGCGCGCGGACCGAGTCCGCCGACGAGAACGGCATGGCCCATTTCCTTGAGCACCTGGTGTTCAAAGGCGGCGAGAAGTACGCCACGTACCGCGATGTAAATGAGGCGGCCGAACGCATCGGCGGCGTGCTGAACGCCTATACCAGCCACGATCTTGTGGCCTTCCACATCACCGCCCGCGCAGAGCAGGCTCCCCGAGCGATCGACCTCCTGACCGATTTCGTGAACCGGCCGCGCATCGACTCCGACGAGCTCGATCGGGAGCGCGGGGTCGTGGTGCAGGAGATCGCGCGAGCCAACGACCAGCCGGCTGCTCTGGCCGAGCACCTGATCGACGAGGCCACGTTCGGCGAGCACCCCCTGGGGCGTCCGGTGCTGGGGACGGTGGAGCACATCCGGGACACGTTCACGCGCGAGGCGATCCTGTCCTTCCGCTCTCGCCAGTGGGCTCCACCCGACGGTGCGGCGCTGGTGGTTGGGAACCTGCGGGCCCTGCCGGCCGAGGATGAGCTCGACGAGCTCTTTGGCCGACTGGAGTCCCGGCCCTCGTCCGAGCCTTACGACCCCGCGCCCCCGTTTCACCAGCGCGAACTGGTGCGCGAGCGCGACTCAAACCAGTCTCATCTGCGGGTCTCCTATCGCCCATCGGTTGACATCCGCGATCCACGTAGGCGGGCCGCGCTGCAGGTGTACTCCACAGTTCTGGGGGGATCGATGGGGTCGCGCCTGTTCGACGAGATTCGCGAGCAGCGAGGACTTGCCTACTCGGTTTATTCCGCCGCCCACGCCCACGCAGACACGCCGGTGCTGGCGCTGGCCGCTGGTCTTCAATCGAGCAAGACCGTCGAGGCCCTTCGGCGGATGAAGGAAATCGTCACCGAACTGCGTGAGCAAGGTCCTACTGAGGCGGAGGTGCAGCGGGCGCGCGCCTACGCGGCCGGGGCGCGCGCGATCGCGTTCGAGAACACCGGGGCGGTCGCCCGCCAAGCCGCCCAGCAGGCGGTCGTCTACAGCGAAGACCCGGATCCCGACGCCGTCATCGAGCTGCTCGACCGCGTGACCTTTGAAGAGGTGCGGGAGGTGGCGGCAGCGATCCCCGAGGAGCTCTCGCTCGCCTGCGTCGGGCCGCACACCGTGCAGGAGCTACAAGCCGCCTAGTGCCCGTTCAAGCCTGAAGGAGCCGCGATCCGCCTGGTACCCCACGGACGAGCCGCACCACGCGCTCGAGCCGCACCGCGCGCTGTCGCCGTGTTCGCGCTCGCCGCCGTGGCGGTGGGCCTGCTCGCCGGATGCGGAGGTACCGGGCCGCGCCACGTTCGCACAACGGACGCCGCGGCTGATTCGCGCCCGGCCCGGACCGTGCGGACTCCGCCCCCGAAGCCGCACTTTCCACACGGCACCGCCGCGCTTCGCGCCGCGCTCGCGCGGACCTTCAAGAAGGCCGGACCAACGTCGGGCGCCGTGGTCTACGACCTCACCGACCACGCCCCGCTTTTCGACCTGCGTCCTCGGGCCGCCCGGTGGCCGGCCTCCGTCGAGAAGCTGTACACGTCGGCCGCGGTCCTGCGCGATCTGGGCCCGCATGCGACGCTGCACACCGAGGTCCTAGGTGCCGGCCACCTCGCTCGCGGCGTTTGGCACGGGAATCTCTACCTGCGTGGCGGCGGCGACCCGACGTTCGGGGACGGGAGCTTCAACCGCGTCTGGGAACACGGCTTCGGCCCAACCGCCACCGAGGTGGCCCACAAGCTGCGGGCCGATGGGATCCACCGTGTGACCGGCCAGCTGATCGGAGACGGTGCACTATTCGACAACCGGACCGGACCGCCGTCGACCCACTATGCCCCCGACATCCCAGATCTTGGAGGCAAGCTGAGCGCCCTCACCTACGATCACGGCTCGACCATGGGCAAGTGGACCCCGTCCGCATTTGCCGCGCGCGAACTGGGGCAAACGATGCGCGGTTCCGGGATCGAGGTGCGGACGACGCGCCGGACCGGTACGGCGCCGCGCTCCGCTCGCACGCTCGCAACCGTCACCTCACCCCCGATGTCAGTCCTGCTTCGGCTGATGAACGTGCCGTCTGACGACTTCTTCGCCGAGATGCTGACCAAACAGTTGGGCGTGCGCTTCGGCGGTGCCGGCACCACCGCCGCGGGCGCGCGGGTCATCGGCGAGGTCATCTCGCATGATTACGGACTGCAGCCGCATATCGTCGACGGCTCGGGGCTCTCGCGCGAAGACCGCACTTCCCCATGGCAGGTCGTCGAACTGCTGCGGGAGCTCTGGGGCACCGCGCCCGGCGCCGAGGTGTACTCCTCGATGCCGGTGGTCGGGGTCAACGGCACCGTACAGACGATCGCGGTCCACACGCCGGCCAGAGGCAGATGCGTGGCCAAGACCGGCACGCTGACGGATGTGACCAACCTGGCCGGGTACTGTCACAGCCGTGGCGCCAAACGACTGGCGTTTGCACTGTTCATCGACGGACCGCCGAATTCGCGCGCACTGCAGCTCGAGAGCGCGATGGTCGCGGCGATCGCGCGCCTCTGAGGCGGAGCGGACCGAGGGCGGCGCCTGAGCCTCGATGTCCGTACGTGAACGCGGACCCGCCGTCAACCGCCGTGAGCTCGCGGCGTACCTGGCACGCATCCGTGACCGCTGGCCAGTTGAGGTGGCGCTGCTCGGCGGCGCCCGGGTGGCGGACGAGCGGGGCGCGCCGCCGCAGCGTGAACGCGGCCCTGAGTTCGTGGTCGTACTCGTTTCCCCCGCCTTCGAGGGCATGCCGTGGCTGGAACGCGTCTACCACGCGGGCAACCTCTGGGACGCGCTCGAGTTAGGCGCCGCCGCAGACCTGCACTGCTACACCCCGGCTGAATTCGAGCGCAGGCGCGGGACGCTGCGGGCGGTCCGGGAGGCCGGCGAGCAGGGGCTGGACCTGCTCAGCCTATAGCGACCATTCGCTCGATCGGCACGCGAGCGCGGTCGGCGAGTTCGTCGGCCACCTTGACCAGATGGACGCCGTCGCGCAGCGAGTCACGCAGCTTCGGCAGCGTGATCTTCTTCATGTAGCGGCAATGGGCCGCCTCGTTGGCGGCGACGAACTCCATCTCTGGTGCAGCGACGCGAAGGCCGTGAAGCATGCCGGTCTCGGTCGCCACCACCGCGGCCGAGGGCTTAGCCTCACCTCCGGCGGAGGCATGCGCGTGGGCATAATCGAGCATCCCTCCGGTGGAGAGCATGTGCACGCCCTCGGGACTGATGTCGCCGGAGGCGACGTACTCCATGACGCTTGTCGAGCACCCACACTCCGGGTGGATGAGGAAGTCCGCACCGGGATGGGCCGCCCTGACCGCGGCGATGTCGTCTGGACGGATGCCCGCGTGCACGTGGCACTCGCCGTCCCACACATGCATGCGCCGGCCCGTGACGCGCTCGACGTAGGCGCCCAGGAACATGTCGGGTCCGAAGAGGATCTCGGCGTCCTCACCGTGCTCGCGGTAGATGTGCTCGACCACCTTGACGGCATTTGCGGACGTGCAGCAGTAGTCGGTCTCGGCCTTGACGTCAGCGGTGGTGTTGACGTACATGACGACGATTGCGCCAGGATGACTGGCTTTCCAGGCCCGCAACTGCTCCGCCGTGATCGATTCGGCGAGCGAGCATCCGGCGTCTAGGTCGGGTAGCAGCACTGTCTTGTCCGGACACAGGATCGAGGCTGTCTCGGCCATGAAGTGGACACCGCAGAAGGCGATGGTCTCGTGCTGCGCTCTGGCCGCCTGTTGCGATAAGCCGAGCGAGTCGCCGACGTAGTCGGCCACATCCTGGATCTCGGGCAGTTGGTAGTTGTGGGCGAGTATCAGTGCGTCTCGCTGGCTTGCCAGCGCCCGCACCTCCTCTTGGAGGGCAGGAATGTTCTCGAGCGTGAGGGGCGTGGCGCCGGAGGCGAGAGGCACCGGAGGGTCAGTAATAAGAGGAAGGTTCATCACGGCAGTGGTTCCAGAATTAGGGAGAGATCCAACGAGGGTGCGCTGTGAGTCAGTGCACCTACTGAGACAAAGTCTACGCCGGTGCTGGCTATTTCCCGGACGCCTTCAAGGGTGATTCCACCGCTGGCCTCGAGCTCGGCTCGGCCCGACACGCGGGCCACCGCTCGACGCAATCCCTCCACTGAGAAGTTGTCCAGCAAGATCCACGGCGCGCCGGCGTCCAGCGCCTGATCGACCTCCTCAAGATTTCTGCACTCCACCTCAAGCGGTAGTGCCGAGCCTGCCGGATCCGCCCGGGCCCTGGCGACCGCGGCGCCCACGCCGCCGGCCAGCGCGGCGTGGTTCTCCTTGATCAGGATCGCGTCGTAGAGGCCGCGGCGATGGTTGGTGCCTCCGCCCGCCGCGACGGCCGCCTTCTCAAGTACCCGCAATCCGGGCGTGGTCTTGCGCGTATCGAGGATTCGGGCGCCGGTCCCCTGGAGCTGATCGACGAAGCGGGCGGTCAACGTCGCCACCCCCGAGAGCCGGCCCAGAAAATTCAATGCCGTGCGCTCGCCGCTCAGGATCGCGCGCGCGGATCCTTCTAGTCGCACGACGTCTCCGCGTTCGCGCCAGCGGCCCTCGGCGCACAGCGGCTCAAATCCGATCTCCGGGTCGAGCGCGCGGAAGGTCGCCTCGGCCACATCGAGTCCGAACACCACGCCGGGCGCTTTCTGCTCGACCACGGCCCGAGCCCGGGCGTCCGCAGAGACTGTCGCCGTCGTAGTGACATCGCCGTCTCCCAAGTCCTCGCGTAGGGCGCGGGTGACGGCATCGCGGATCACCGCACCGTCCAGCGCTTGGAGGCTCGTCGAAACCACCGGATCAGAGAGCAGCCGCTTCGACAGCCGTCGGAGTCGATACCAGGACCCGGACGGTGGCAAAGGTTGGATCCGCGGCGCCATGCAACCGCGCACCGGCCGTGGTCAGCTCACGGAGATATTCGACGACCTCGACCGTGACCCGTTCGCCAGGGAGGAGCGCGGGGACACCGGGCGGATAGCCGGCGATTGACTCGCACGAGACACGGCCGATCGCATCCTCGACCGGCACCGCAACGCCCGAACCCAGAAAAGCCTCACGCGGCGTCATCACCGTGTCGAAGTCCATCCCCGAAGGGGCGCGCGGCAATCCCAACGCCCGTCCCGGCCTGCCCATCCGCCGCACGGTTTCGCTGAAATCGTGGGCGAGCCGGTCCAGTGGCTCGACGGCCTGCGCCAACCCCAACACGAAAACCACGGTGGCGTGGGTGGCCAGCTCGGTATAGGTGTCGTACGAGGCGCGAAGCCCCTCGGCTATCTCGTATCCGGTGCACCCGGTGCCGCGGACATCGACCACCAGGCGCAGCGGATCCCAGCCGGAAACGCCGGGCCGCCCCACCAGGGTGCCTCCCAGGACCTTGCAACCCTCGATCGCGTCAATCGCCGCGCTCGTCCGCTGCGCCGCCTCAAGCGTCCGTCCGAGCTGCGCGTCGCCGTGGACGGCAAGCTGACGGCGGGCGGCGTCGAGAGAGGCGAACAGCAGCGAGCTCGGGCTGGTCGAGCGGACCAGGCGCACAGCTCGTTCGAGCGCGGGCGGATCGATCAGAGCCCCGGGGGCGACGTGGAGCATTGCTGACTGGGTGAGGCTGCCCACGATCTTGTGGGTCGAGGTGAGCATCGCGTCCGCGCCAAGCATGAGCGGCGAGGGCGGCAACGCGGCGTGAAAGCCGAAATGCGCGCCCCAGGAGTTGTCGACCACGAGCGCGACCCCCGCCGCGTGGGCGACCTCAGCGCAGGCGCCCACATCGGCCGCCATCCCGTAGTAGGTCGGCGAGACGATGAAAACCGCCCGCGCCTCGGGGACCTTTTGCAGGCATCGGGCCAGGGCCTCCGGGGTGACGCCGAGCGCCATCCCCAGCTCGGCGTTGTACTCGGAGGCGACGTAGGTCGGTCGGCCACCGCTGAGGATAAGCCCGTCAATCAGGCTGGCGTGACTGTTACGTTGGACGAGCACGCGCTCATCGGGCCCGGCCAGCGCCAGGCACAGGGCATGGTTTCCCTGAGTGGCGCCATTTGTGAGGAACCACGTCCGCTGCGCGCCGTATGCCTCGGCCGCGAGTTGCTCGGCTCGCTCGTACGGGGTCGGTGACGGGCCGAGATCGATGCCCTCGATGTCCAGCGGGACATCGAGCAACAGGGCCCGATTGCCGAGCGCAGCCCGCAGCCCAGGATCGGCTCCCTCGCCCCCCTTGTGACCCGGCACGTGGAAGCGGGTCGAGCCGCGGAAGCCGTAGGCGCTGACGGCGTCGAGATAGGGAGCGGTCGGCTGTTGGGACGGGGGGATCGGCACGCGTTCGCTCATCGAGGCCGCCTAATGGGCATCCGGTTGGCGACGAGCGTTCCTCAGCAGGTACGCGCGCACGAACCCGTCCAGATCGCCACCCAACACGCGCGCAGTATCACCCATCTCGTGATCCGTGCGGTGGTCCTTGACCATCGAGTACGGGTGAAGGACGTATGACCGGATCTGAGAACCGAAGTTGACATCGTCGGCATCGCCCTTCTCCCGCGCGATCTCCTCTCGCCGCTTGCGTTCCTCTAGCTCGAGCAGCTTGGAGCGCAGCATCGTCATCGCCTCGGCCCTGTTCGACGACTGCGAGCGCTCGTTCTGGCACTGCACGACGATGCCGGTGGGCCGGTGCGTGATGCGTACCGCCGAGTCGGTCTTGTTGACGTGCTGGCCGCCCGCGCCGCTGGCCCGGTAGGTGTCGATTTGAAGATCGTCATCGCTGATCTCGATGTCCGCTATCTCGTCCACCACCGGCGAGACCTCGACGCCGGCAAAGCTGGTGTGGCGCCGATGGGCGGCATCGAACGGCGACAGGCGCACGAGGCGGTGGACCCCCTTCTCGCTGGCATAAAGGCCATAGGCGTTCTCTCCTCTGACCAGAAAGGTCGCGGACTTAACTCCTGCTTCCTCACCGGGGGAGACCTCCAGCAGCTCCACGCCGAACCCCCTGCGCTCGGCCCAGCGCATCTCCATGCGCAGGACCATCTCGGCCCAGTCCTGTGCGTCGGTACCGCCGGCGCCGGCGTTCACGGTGACGAGTGCGTCACCGGAGTCATAGCGCCCCGAGAAGAGGCGCTGTTCCTCGAGCCGGGCCAGGCGGCTCTCGATCGATGCGACCTGCTCGTCGAGCTCGCCAGCGATGTCAGGATCCTCCTCGGCAAGCTCCGCAAGCGGCCCCAGGTCATCGATATCGCGCTCAAGCTCCTTGTAGGTCGCCAGGCGCCGGCCGGCGCGTGCGTGTTCAGCGGAAATCCGCGCAGCACGCTCCTGGTCCTCCCAAAATCCCGGTTCGCCCATCTGCTGCTCGAGCGCGCCCACGCGCTCGGCTAGACCATCCGGGTCAAAGATAGTCCGCGAGTAGCTTGAGCTGCTCACGGATCGCCGCGAGTCGCTGGGGAAGCGTCTCTGAGGAGGCGGTCGGCATCGCGTGGTCAAGGCTAGCGGAGCGACAGGCGCTTGCGGCGGGCGCTACGTCTGGCGACCGCTCGCGCGGACCAGCGGCTCGGGTTGTCTCGCGCGGGCCAGTGCCTCCGAAATCGCCGCGATGGCGAGGTATGGCTCGAAGACCACCTGGTCGCGCGACAACCGATTCGGGTCATAGCCCGCCGACTTCAGCACCGCGTCCTTACGCCGGTCGCGATCGAAGGCTGAGCGGCTGGTGTGAAAGTCGTAGCCGTCGATCTCGAAGACGACGCGGTGCTCGGGCCACAGCAGATCGACGGTATAACCGGCGATCCTGACTTGCGTTTTCGGTTCTGGGAGTCGCGCCTCGCGGATCAGCTCGAGGCACCTGCGCTCGGCTTCCGAGTGGGTGATCGACGAACCGCTGCGCCGCGCCATCAGCGTCCTGAGCAGCGACGCCCCGCCGTGCCCAATGGCGCGGCCGAGGACATCAAGGATTTGCGATCGGGAGACAAGCTTGCGAACCACCAGCGCCTCATCGAGCGTCCGCTCCAGCGAGCGCCTATCCAAGCGGCCGGCGAGGTCGAGAAGCGTCCGCGCTGGAGACGTGAGCGGCAGCCCCTGGTGAATGCGCACGTCGCGGGGACGCAGGTCGCGCGAGTGGTGAATCCGGACGCCGGGACGCCGCCGGCCGCTGTTCGAAGCAACGATCGTCACCTCCACGTCCGCATCTTCTGCCTCGAGGATTCTCCAGACGGCGGCCGCCGAGCCGTGACTCAAGCAGGCCTGGTCCCCGCAGGCAAGCAGCGCCGCCGTCTCGCGGGCGAGCGGCACGGGCGAGTTGTGGACCACCGCGTACACCCCCGCGTGCTCAGGGTGGAGCAACCCTTGCGCGATCATTCGACCGATCGCGGCCTTGCTCACCCCCGCGACGAGCAACTGCCGGCGCGCGGCCCGGCCCCGTTGTAGCTGTGCGATCGCTGCCGTCCGCTCCAACGCGGTGCCGGACACGGGCAAAAGTCGCTTCACCCCGAGCGCCTTTACGAGCCTTTGCGAATCGTGCTCGCCTGGCGAGACGGATTCGCAAACGCCCTTCGGCGAGGCCGAGGTGGTGCGAATCTTGCCCGCCAGCGTGCTGCTCACGCTGAGCAAAGTGACACGCAATCCCGCTCCGTTGGGGGAATGCAGCGTTATTTGACAGAGAGGCGAGGTCTCCGCGCCAGCCCTGTCACGCCCCGTGGCACTTCTTGAACTTCTTGCCCGAGCCGCACCAGCAGGGGTCGTTGCGCCCGAGCTGGTGCTCGTGGTCGACGCGCCGCTGCTCGACAGG
>Ga0070741_10002038_pt1 | contig 56514 bp, 32 predicted proteins | sample Coa_R1_4_FD_66440 | JGI IMG/M metagenome (GOLD analysis project Ga0070741, IMG submission 66440) | Surface soil microbial communities from Centralia Pennsylvania, which are recovering from an underground coalmine fire - Coalmine... | ecosystem: Environmental > Terrestrial > Soil > Unclassified ... | reverse complement strand
GCGCCAACGCCTGCGGAAGTCGCGCCGACGTCCCCCCCGCGCGCCCGCCGGGCATATATCGCGTCCCGGTCGGGAGTGGCTTAGTGCCAGGCGGGGTGGACGGTGGCTAGGCCGAGGATCCAGAGGGCGGCGGCGCCCAGGAGGAAGGTCAGGACGGCGCGGGTGGCGTCGATGGATTGGATCCGTTCTAGGCCGCGGATCATCAGGTAGGCGCTGTAGATGAGGGCTAGCTTGCCGAGGAAGGGGACCCAGGCGATCACCAAGGGGGCCCAGGCGTAGGCGACGATGCGGAACGTCGGCTCGTAGCCGGCGCGGCCGTCGAAGAGATTCTGCGCGATCAGGACGAAGAGGGCGGCGAGCACGAACGCGCCGACGACCTGCCACGCGAAGCTGGACACCATGGCGCGCACGCCGGCAAAGACGAGGAGATGACCGACGGCGTTGATGCCCGCGCAGACGACGAGGAAGAGGGCGGGTCGGTTGAGGCCTCCCGTCTGCGGCATCTCCGCGAAGAAGCCGTTCGGGTCGGTGACGACCCGCTGCCAGACCGCGGGGAACTCCTCGAGCGCAGAGCGGCCCTCGAACTCGCGTGTCGCCATGCGGGGCTCGTTATAGGCGGCGGTCTCCGCGGCAGTCCAGAGGCGGTACGATGACGAGGGAGACGCTGCGCGCCGACGCCCTCGCGTGTCACGCCGCCGCGCTTGCCGCCGTCGACCCGGGTCGGCTGGTGGCGCGACGGCTCGCGCGAGCCGGCGACGCGCTCGTGCTCTCCGGCGCCGACGGCCGCGCGTGCGCGGAGCATCGGGGTCCGGTCGTCGTCGTCGGTGCCGGCAAGGCCGCGCTCGGGATGGCGCGCGCGGTGGCGGGGATCGCGGGGGTTGCGTGTCGCGGCGGTATCGTCGTGGTGCCGCACGGTCCGATCGGATCGTGCCCGGCCGGCATCGAGGTCGCGACCGGCGCGCATCCCGTTCCCGACGCCGCCGGCGAGGCCGCGACGCAACGACTCGTCGCCGCCGTCCGCGGCGCCGACGCGCGGACGCTCGTCGTCGCGGTGCTGAGCGGGGGTGGATCGGCGCTCCTCGTCGCGCCGGCCGCCGGGCTCGCGCTCGCCGACAAGCGAGCGGTCACGGCGCGGCTTCTCGTCAGCGATGCCGACATCGCCGCATTGAACACCGTCCGCAAGCATTGCTCGGCGGTGAAGGGCGGCGGTCTCGTGCGCGCCGCGACGTCCGCCGCCGGCATCTGGGCGCTCCTCCTCTCCGACGTCGTCGGCGACGACCCCGCGACGATCGCCTCGGGGCCGACGGTCGCCGATCCGACGACGTTCGCCGACGCCGTCGCCGTGCTGTCGCGACATCTCGCGTCCGAGGACGTGCCGTCGTCGGTCCAGGATCACCTCCGCCGCGGGGTCGCGGGCGCGATCCCTGAAACCGTGAAGCCGGGAGATCCACTGCTCGAACGGACGCGGACGGTCGTCGTCGGCGGCAATCGCGACGCGGTCGATGCCGCCGCAGCGCTCGCGGCGACACGCGGGTATCGGGTCGACGTCGTCGAGGCGCCGCTCGCCGGCGACGCGGCCGACACGGGCCGCGCCCTCGCCGCGCGCCTCACGGCGGCGCCCCGCGACGGGCCCGTCGCCCTGATCGCGGGCGGCGAGACGACGGTCCGCGCCGTCCGCGGTGGCCGAGGCGGTCGCTGCCAGCAGCTCGCGCTCGCGGCCGCCGTCGCGCTCGCCGGAGAATCGTTGGTCCTCCTCGCGGCGGGCACTGACGGCGTCGACGGCCCGACGGATGCCGCGGGCGCGCTCGTCGACGGCGGCACGGTCGCGCGCGCGACGGCGCGAGGCCTCGATGCCGCACGCGCGCTCCTCGCGACCGACAGCCATCCGCTGCTCGCAGCGACCGGCGACCTCCTACGCATCGGGCCGACGGGTACCAACGTCGCCGACGTGGTGGTCGCGCTCCGCGGTGCGTGCTAAGGCCGTGGCCCCATGCGCGGCGACGCCGGCAATCTCTCGGAGATCTTCGTCTCATTTCAGGGCGAGGGACTCCACGCGGGGCGGCGTCAGCTCTTCGTCCGCTTCGGCGGCTGTCCGCTCCGGTGCCGCTACTGCGACACGCCGGAGAGCCTGGTCGCCGTCGTCGAGTGCCGGATCCTCGGCCCCGACGGCGTCCGGCGGCGCGCGAACCCGATCGCGCCGCGCGAGCTCGATCGCGAAGTCTCCGCGCTCGTCGCCGCGGCGCCCCCGCTCCACGCGATCGCCGTGACTGGCGGCGAGCCGCTCCTCCAGGCCGACTTCCTCGCCGCGTGGCTCGGCCAGCGTGGGACGACCCTGCCCGTCTTGCTGGAGACGGCCGGCATCCTCCCGACCCGGCTCGCGACCGTGCTCCCGTGGGTCGCGATCGTGAGCCTCGACGTCAAATGTCCGAGCAACACCGGCGAGCGCGCGCGCTGGGACGAGCACGAGGCCTGCCTCGACGCCGTGCGCGTCGCCGGTCGGGAGCTCTACGTGAAGATGCCGGTCGACGAGGCGACCGCGCCGGAGGACGTCGAGCGCGGTGCCCGTCTGGTCGCGACGACCGCGCCCGGCGCGCCGCTCTTCCTGACGCCGCTCACGGAGCCCGACACGCCGCGCACGACGATCGGCCCCGCGGCGCTCGATCGCTTCCACGCGCTCGCGAGCGGCGTGCATCCGGACGTGCGGGTGCTGCCACAGCTCCACAAGGTGCTCGGCATCCTGTGACCTCGCGCAAGCGGCGGGCGCGGGCCGGTGCCGCGCCGCGGCCGGCGACGCTCATCCCGGGCGACGGGATCGGCCCCGAGGTGATCGAGTCCGCCGTGCACGTGATGGAAGCGGCCGGCGCGCGGATCGCCTGGGACGTCCAGGACGCGGGCAAGGTCGCCTTCGACAAATGCGGGAGCGCGATCCCGGACGCGCTCATCGCCTCGATCCGCCGCACGCGCTTGGGGCTCAAGGGGCCGCTCGAGACCCAGATCGGACGCGTCGGGTACCGGAGCGTCAACGTCGCGCTCCGGAAGACGTTCGACCTCTACGCGAACGTGCGCCCGATCCGCACGCTCCCCCGCGTGCGCTCGGCGTTCACAGGCGTCGATCTCATCGTCGTCCGCGAGAACACGGAGGACCTCTACTCCGGCATCGAGCACCAGATCGCGCCGGGCGTCGTCGAGAGCGTCAAGGTGATCACGGCGCGCGCGTCGAAGCGGATCGCGCGCTACGCGTTCGATCTCGCCCGCCGCCAGAAGCGCAAGCGCGTCGTCGCCATCCACAAGGCGAACATCATGAAGCTCTCCGACGGCCTCTTCCTCGCCTGCGCGCGCGAGATCGCGAAGCGCCACCCGGGAATTTCATACGGCGAGCTGATCGTCGACAACGCGTGCATGCAGCTCGTCCTCCGCCCACAGGAGTTCGACGTCCTGCTGCTCGAGAACCTCTACGGCGACATCGTGTCGGACCTGTGCGCCGGGCTCGTCGGGGGCCTCGGGCTCGTGCCGGGCGCGAACGTCGGCGACCGTTGCGCGATCTTCGAAGCGGTGCACGGGACCGCGCCGGACATCGCGGGCAAGAACGTCGCGAACCCGCTCGCCGCGATCCTCTCCGGCGTGATGATGCTGCGGCACATCGGCCAGCGGAGGCCCGCCGACCGCGTCGAGCGCGCGGTCCTCCGGCTGCTGCGCGAGCGCCGGACGCTGACGCGCGACCTCGGCGGCCGGGCGACGACGAGCGCCGTCACCGCGCGGCTGATCGCGCTCCTTTGACGCCGGCCGCGCGCGAGCGCGCGGGGCGTCCGCGCTGGCCGAACCCGTGGTGGATCCCGCCCTTCCTCGGGCGCGTCCCCGCGATCGAGCCGCACCTCGTGCGTCTCCTCGGTCTCGTCGCGCTCGCGCTCTTCTTCGAGCAGTACGATCAGTCGATGCTGACGTCGGCCCTCAAGTACATCGCCACCGACCTCGGCATGACCGAGAGCGAGCTCGGCGGCTATCTCGGGTTGATCCGCCTCGGCGCGCTGCCGGCGTTCCTCGTCGTCCCGTTCGCGGACCGGATCGGACGGCGGCGCGTCTTCCTGCTCTCGGTGCTCGGCATCAGCGTCGGGACGTGCCTCACCGCGTTCACGCGCACGGCCGCGGAGTTCGTCGCGGCGCAGATGGCGACGCGGACGTTCGTCCTCACGGGCGCCGCTGCGGCGTTCGTGATCGTGACCGAGGAGTTCCCGGCGGAGCACCGGGGCTGGGGGATCGGCATCCTCGGCGCGCTCGGCGCGTGCGGCCACGGCCTCGGCGCGGCGCTGTTCGCCGCGATCGACGTGCTGCCCTACGGATGGCGCGCGCTCTACGCGGTCGGCGTCGTGCCGCTCTTCCTGCTGCCCGTGTTCGCGCGCGGGATCCCGGAGACGCAGCGCTTCTCGCGGCACCGGGCGGACCGGCGCGACGACGCCGGCGGCGTCGCGTCGTGGTTCCGACCGATCGCCGCTCTCGCGCGGACGCATCCGAGCCGCGCCGCCGGCCTCGCGCTCGCGGCCGGGCTCGTGTCGGTCGGCGAGGTCTCGGTCTACCAGTTCACCGGCTATTACACGCAGACGGCGCGTGGCTGGTCGCCGGGCCAGTTCGCGACGCTCGTCATCCTCGGTGGCGCCGTCGGCATCATCGGTCACGTGGTCGCGGGTCGGCTCGGCGATCGCATCGGCCGGCGCACCGTCGGCGCGATCTTCCTCGGCGTCTTCCCGGTGTTCGCGTGGCTCTTCTACATGGGACCCGACGGATGGACCGTGCCGGTGGCGTGGATCCTGTTCGTCTTTTGCGGCACGGCCGGCGACGTCGTCATCCGCGCGCTGTCGACGGAGCTCTTCCCGACGTCACACCGCGGGACGTCGGCGGGCTGGCTGTCGCTCGTGCAGACGGTCGGCTGGGCGGCGGGGCTCGCGCTCCTCGGCGCCTGGACGCACGCGCCCGGCGACCTGCCGCGGCTCACGAGCGCGATGTCGGTCGGCGTCCTGCTCGGTGGTCTCGCACTGTTCGTCCTGCCCGAGACGCATCGACGCGAGCTCGAGGCGATCAGCCACGAGCGCCCCGCGTGACGCGTCCGCGCGTCGCCGCTAGAATCCGCCCTCGACCGGTGCAGCCGAAGCGACGCGGCGCCGCACGTGGGGCCCGGAACGTTGCACGCGAGACGGCGGCGGAGCGGCGGGCCCGTGCGCGCGCGATCGCGCGTGCGCTCGCGAAGACCTATCCCGATGCAGGGTGCGCGCTCCGTCACGAGACGCCGTGGCAGCTCGTGGTGGCGACGATCCTCTCCGCCCAGTGCACCGACGCGATGGTCAACCAGGTGACGCCCGCGCTCTTCGCCGAGTTCCCGACGCCGGCGGACCTCGCGAGGGCCGCGCCGGCGCGGATCGAGGGGCTCATCAAGCGCACGGGATTCTTCCGCCAGAAGACGAAGGCGATCCAGGCGACGGCGCGTGCGCTCGTCGCCGAGCACGGTGGCGAGGTGCCCGAGACGATGGAGGCGCTCAACGCGCTTCCGGGCATCGGACGGAAGACCGCGAACGTCGTCCTCGGGACCGCGTTCGGGAAGCCCGCGATCTTCGTCGATACGCACGTGCGGCGGCTGTCGAACCGCCTCGGCCTCACCGTTCAGGACGACCCGGACAAGATCGAGCGCGACCTCCAGGAGCTGCTGCCGCCGTCGGGGTGGACCGCCTTCGCCCATCGTCTGATCCATCACGGCCGGCAGATCTGCGTGGCTCGGAAGCCGCGTTGCAGCGTCTGCCCGCTCCTGCCGCACTGTCCGCAGATCGGCGTGACGGTCGCGGCCTGAAGCGCGCGGTCAGACCGCGACGCCGACGAGCCAGCCGAGCGCGAGCCCGATCGCGCAGGCGAGGGCGCCGAGCGTGGCCATCTCGAGCGCGGCGCGAACGGGCCGCTCCTTCGTCACCCAGGTCTTCCCGGCGCCCGTGGCGAGGAGCGTCGCGATCGCGATCCCGGTCGACGTGAAGAACGCGCGGCGCGGGCTCGTCGCGAACGCGTACGGGACGAGCAGGAGGAGCGCGCCCACCTGATACGCGACGCTCGTGACGACGCCGACCCGGACGGGCGAGTCGAAGACCTCCTCCGCGAGGCCGAGCTCCTCGCGCGACATGACGCGGAGCCAGAGCTCCGGGTTCGACGTCACGCGCCGGACGATGATCTCGACCTCGTCCGGGGTGAAGCCGAGCTTCGCGTAGATCTCGCGGATCTCCTGGCGCTCGTGATCGGGCATGTTCTCGATCTCCCACGCCTCGCGTGCGATCTCGGCGCGGAAGAACGCCCGCTGCGACTTCGACGAGACGAAGGCGCCGATGCCCATCGCGACCGCACCGGCGATCGCGGCGGCGATGCCGCCGAGCGCGATCGTGCGGACGTCGCCGAGGGTCGCGGTCACGCCGGCGAGAAAGCCGACGGTCGAGATCACGCCGTCGTTCAGGCCAAAGATGATCTCGCGCACGAGCCGGCCCTCCGGCGTGTGCCAGGCCTCGTCGTGGAACCGCTTGATCGGCTCGGCGAGCCGGGCGACCGACGACGGCGGGGCTTTTCGCTCCTCGGGCTGCACGGATGCCATGGTCCCTCGTGCGGCGGCGCATCCATATAAGCGGCAAATGCCCGTTCGTAAAGGTGTTTTTTTCCACAAACCGGAATTTCACCTTGACAACTGCAAGTCGCAACGATACCCTGCGCCGACTTTTTCGGATGGAAATCCGGCGGGTTAGGGAGACGGGCTGAGATGGCCGTTTACACTGTGCTCGATAAGCGCGAACTCGCCGAGATCGTCGAGGACTACGGCCTCGTCAAATTGAACGCGTGGAGCGGAATCGCCGCCGGCTCCGTCAACACGACGTACCTGCTCGAGACCGCGCGCGGGAAGCATCTGCTCCGTGTCGACGAGGTGAAGGGCGAGCTCGACGTGAAGCGCGAGCTCGATCTCCTCCTCTTCCTCCGTAAGCACGGCTTCCAGTGCCCGCACCCGCTCGCCGACCGCAAGCAGCGCCACTACCGCGAGGTCGGCGGCAAGTGTCTCTCGGTCTACAAGTACTACGACGGTCACGCGCTCCGGCCGGAGCGCATCAGCGCCGGCCAGCTGGAGAACGTCGGCCGCGCGCTCGCCGACCTCCACACGATCGGCAAGAGCTACAAGAAGGGCATCGACAACCGCTTCAGCTTCGAGCGCGTCGCCGATCTGTACGCCGAGGTCCGCGGGCGGCTCCCGTCGTACTTCAAACGCATCGTCCGGACGCTCGACGACGAGGTCGACTACCTCCAGAACTACCTCGAGTCGAAGCTCCCGAAGGGGATCATCCACGGCGATCTCTTCCACGACAACGTGATCGTGAAGGGCGAGAAGGTCATCGCGATCCTCGACTTCGAGGCGGCGTCGCGCGGAAAGTTCATCTTCGACCTCGCGACCGCCGTGAACGCGCTCTGCTTCGACGGCGAGAACTACAATTTGAAGCGCTTCGAGGCGCTGATCGCCGGCTACGAATCGCTCCGCGCGCTCTCGCTCGCCGAGTGGGACGCCTTCCCGAACGAGCTCCGCTTCTCGGCCCTCCGCTTCACGGTGACGCGGCTCCGCGACTTCTTCCTGAATCCCGTGGACGACCACGTGCGCGTCAACAAGGATTTCCGCGAGTTCTACGAGCGGCTGCGCATCCTCCGCCGCGAGCGGGACGGTGGGATGGAAGGCCTCCTCATGGCGATGGCCACCGGCTACGACTATCGGAAGTACCAGAAGGTGAAGGCACTCGAGAAGAAGGGCCTGAAGTAGCCGCTCCCGGCCCCTCGCTTCCCGGATCGCGATGAAGATCCGCGACCTGTACGCCGCCGGCAGCCCCGTCATCTCGTTCGAGTTCTTCCCGCCCGCGACGCCCGAGGGCGAAGCGGCGCTCCTCCGAACGATCGACGCGCTGAAGCCGCTCGGCCCGGGGTTCGTCTCGGTGACGCGGACCGGCGCGAAGCCGCGTGCGGCGCCGGTCGAGCTCGCGACGCGTATCCGCGCGCTCGGCATCGAGGCGGCGGCGCACGTCACCTGCATCGAGGCGAGCCGCGACGAGATCGCCGCACACTGCGAGCTGCTCGTCGCGCGCGGCCTGGAGAACGTCGTCGCGATCCGCGGCGACGTGCCGAAGGACCCCGGGTTCCGTCCGCCGGCGGATGGGTTCCGCTACGCGGCCGACATGATCCGCTTCATCCGCGAGCGCGGCCACGACTTCGCGGTCGCCGGGGGCGGCCATCCCGAGGGCCATCCGGAGTGCCGCGATCTCGCGCGGAGCGTCGAGCACCTGCGGATGAAGGTCGACGCGGGCGCCGACGTCGTCATCACGCAGCTCTTCTACGACAACGCCGACTACTTCGGCTTCGTGGAGCGTGCCCGGCGCGCCGGCGTCCGCGTGCCGCTCGTTCCCGGCATCATGCCGATCACGAACTGGCCGCAGATCCAGCGCATCACGACCCTCAGCGGAAACCAGGTGCCGCCCCGCCTCCGCGACGCACTCGAGCGCGTCCGAGACGACGAGGAGGCGGCGATGAAGGTCGGCATCGAGTGGGCGACGGTGCAGTGTACCGAGCTGCTCCGCGGCGGCGCACCGGGGATTCATTTCTACACGCTGAATCGCTCCCCGGCGACGCGTGCGATCTCCGAGCACCTCCGCGGTGAGGGTCTGCTCCGCTGACGATTGCGGCACCCGGGCCCAACCGCTAGAGCGACGTCATGGCGGAGAACGAGTTCGAGCAGCACGTGCGCGCGCTGCTGCGGGTCATCGACCCGGATCCGGACCGCGAAGGGCTCGCGCGCACGCCCGAGCGTGTGGCACGCGCATTCGCGTTCCTGACGAAGGGCTACGCGGAGGACCCCGCGTCGGTCGTCAACGGCGCGCTCTTCACCGAAGAGTACTCCGAGATGATCGTCGTGAAGGACATCGACTTCTACTCGCTCTGCGAGCACCACATCCTGCCGTTCTTCGGGAAGGCGCACGTGGCGTACCTGCCGAACCGCCGCATCGCCGGGATCAGCAAGCTCGCGCGGCTCGTCGAGGTGTTTGCGCGCCGTCTCCAGGTGCAGGAGCGGATGACGAACCAGATCGCGACCACCATCGCGGAGCAGCTCGACCCGCTCGGCGTCGGCGTCGTCCTCGAGGCCGAGCACCTCTGCATGCGAATGCGCGGCGTCGAGAAGCAGAACTCGATCGTGCTGACGAGCGCGATGCTCGGCGTCTTCCGCGAGCGGCAGACGACGCGCGACGAGTTCATGACGCTGATCCGGCGCGGGTGACGCCCGCGCGGCTCGCGGCGCAGGCGCTCGCGCTCGTCCCACCGGACGCGCGCCCGATCGCGGTCGTGAGCCCGGGCCTCCCGGCGCTGTGCGCCGCGCTTGCGGCGTCGGCTGCGGTCGCCGGAGACGGCGACGCGCCGCGAGCGGCGGTGGTCGCATTCCTCGGCGCCCCGGCACGGCCGGCGGAGCGCCAGAGCGTGCTCCGGGCGCTCGAGCGATGGTTGCCGACGGGCGCGCCGCTCGTCGTCGTCGATCACAACCAGCCGCGGACGTGGTGGCGGCGCGCGATCGGAGTGCTCCGGCTCGCGTGTCGCGGGCTCGGCGCCGGGCGCGCTCGCTACCCGGCGGCGCGCGAGGTCGCGGCGCTCGGCTTCCACGTCGAGCGCCTGTGCCTCACGGCGGGGGAGGGGATCCAGCTCGTCGTCGCGCGACGGAGTTGACCGCTCACGAGCCGGCGGGAGCCGGGACTGGCACCGGGAGACGGTTCTCGGCGACGTTCGCGCCATTGACCGTCTTCTGGATCACGATCGACGCCGGTCGTGGCGCGGCGCTTCGACGCATCCCGGCGACGGCCTGGACGGGCTGCGCGGGCGCGACGAAGAACGCCTTCCGATAGTTCTCCGAGAGGATGCCGAGCAGGCGGTGGTGATCGTGCGACCGGACGATGCTCGCGATCGTGCGCGCGATGTGCTCGTCGGCGGTCGCCTCGCCGATCACCTTGGCGCCCGGGACCCACCGCATGCCGTGCGACGAGAACTCGGCGGTCATCTCGAGGAGCTGCGTGAACCGACGGACGCCGGCCTGGCGCAGCGAGGTGATCTGCTCGCCGAAGTAGTAGTGGACGAGCGCCTCGTCGATCCACCCGTCGATCACCGGGATCGGCTGCGCGGTGTTCAGGTAGAGGCGCAGCGGGTCCGTCTTCACGAGCTCCGACACCGACTGGATCGCGATCGCCTTGATGCTGTCGATCGCCTCCGAGTTCCGCATCACCGCGTCCAGATCGCTCGCGATCTCCTCCGTCATCGGCGTTCCCGTCGCCCGCGCGAACTGCGCGCGGAGGAGGCGCGGAAGGAACGCCACGTTCGTCGTCGTGAGAAAGGCGCATGCGAAGCCGAGGGGGCTGCCGAGCGCAGGCCAGAGCGGGGCGAGGAACGCGCCGGCGAGCGTGCCGGCGATCAGCGCGACCCCGGTCTGGAGGTAGCTCGACGGGTAGAGGTCGAACGTCCGGAAGCGCCGTGCCATGAGCACGAAGGCACCCGCGAGCGCCCCGGCGAACGGCGCCACGACCGGCAGCGTCTCGCCGACGCGGCCCTCGTTCAGCGGCCGCCAGTAGACTACGAGGATCGCCGCCACGGTGAACGTCAGCACGGCGGCGAGGAGCGAGAAGCAGACGAGCGCGAGCTCGCCGTAGTACTCGGCGAACCGTTGCCGCAGCAACGCGTGGAAGGCCGACGCGTGGTCGGGGCGGTCCGGGAAGAAGACGTGGTCGAGCTGCCGCCGCTCTGCCTCCTCTCGGACCTCGTCCAGCCGGACCTGGAGGCTGAAGATCAGGAACAGGGCGGCCGTGACGGGGAAGTAGAGCGCGCAGAGCCACGCGATCGTCATGTCCTGCGGCGGCCAGAACTGGAAAGCCTTCGGCGCGGCGTGCGCCGCGAAACAGACCCCGACGAGAAGCGCGCCGCCGATGATCCCGCTCTGCCGTCGTCGCGTGAACTCCGTGATCGTGTCCATCGTCGCCCCTCCGTGTTGCATTGCGTGTCGCCGGGAGAGCAACGGCCATGCCACGCGTAGCGCGGCGAGGCACCGCTCCGATCGACGCGCCGCTTGCTAACCGCGGTTGGCGGCGGCAAGCGCGGTGCAAACCGAACGGAGCACTCGTGGACGGAAGCGTGCGCCGAGACGTGCGGTCGAGCCGTATCAGAAACGGGCGAACCAGGGTGGCGAACGGCGCGCCGGGTGCTCGACGAGGACCTGGTAATAGGTGAGCAGCTGTCCGCGCGCGCGACGCCAGCGTGCGACCGCCGTCGCATGGTCGATCTTCGCCTGCACCTCGGCCGCGCGCGCCGTCGTCAGCCGCGTCTGGAAGTCGAGGAGGTCCTTCGTGGTCGCCATCCCGACCTCGTGCCGCTTCTGCTGGTTGCGGAGGTTCTCCTCGGCGAGCTCGCGCGCGACCCGCGTCGTGTCGATCCGCTGACGGGTCGTCTGGACGTCCGAGGTGCTCTGCCGGGCCTCGAGGGTCACCTGGGAGAGGAGCTGGCGATGGTTCAACTCGGCCTGATCGCGCGAGATGCGCGTCGCCGCGTACTGGCTCCGGGCGAGGGCGTTCGAGAGCGGCACCTGGAACTGGAGGCCGAACGAGTAGGTCCGGAAGTCGTTCGACGTGAGCCGTTCGTAGGCCTCGCTCACCGGCCCCGCGAACCGCGATCGACTCGACGGGACGACGCACAGGAAGTCGCCGGTACGGGGCGTACACCGCGCGCCCGGGAAGAGCGGCGAGCCGCTCAGATCGATCGGGCTCGTGAAGGTCGTCGCGGCGGTCCCCCCGCTCGACGTTCCGCTGACCCCGTTCACGCCGTAGCTGCCGATGAGGTCGAGACGCGGCAGGAGGCCATTGCCGGCGATGCGCTCGTTCAGGATCTGTGCTTGCACTCCGCGCGCGGACGCCGCGATCTCCGGTCGTTCGACGAGCGCCACCGACAGCGTCTCGTCGAGGTCGACGGCGACCTCCTCGGGCACCGCCTCCTCGGCCGGCTCGAGCGTCCGCGGGACGAACGTCCCGTCGGGACGGTAGAACGCGAGCTGGGCCAGCTGCTGGCGCGCGATCGCGAGGTTGTTCTCGGCGATCAGCACCTGCTCCTCGCGGCTCTTGGCGTCGGCCTGCGCTTCGAGCGTGGCGACCGGCGGCAGGAGGCCGACGCGGACGCGCGCCTCGTTCTCGTCGACCGTGCGATCGGCGAGCGCCTTCGACTCGCGCTGCACGACGACGTTCTCGCGCGCGCCGACGACGTTCCAGTACGCCTCGATTACCTGCTCGACGAAGTTCGCGAGCTGCGCCTCGTACTGGTAGAGCGCCGCGTCGGCGGTCTGCTCGGCGACCCGCACGACGAGGTAGGTGAAGTCCCAGCCGAAGTTCCGCAGGAGCGGCTGCACGATCGAGAGGTTCAGGTTCGTCGTGTACTCGGGGCGGAGCAGGTTGAAGCGCGCGTTGCTGTCGACGCGCTCGTTCAGGAAGTCCACGGTCGCCATTGTCCCCGGGCGGAACGTCTTGAACAGATGGACGTTCGCCGTCCGGTCGTCGACGTTGAGCGTGCCCGCGCCGGAGAGCGAGTTCACGTTCGGCGTCGTGCTGTGGTGCTGCATCGCTTCCGCGGCGAGCGTGGGATCGAACACAGCCTGCGCCTGAAGGATGCCCTCGCCTTGTCGCGTCGGCTCGAGGCGCTGCGCGGCGATGCCGGGATTGTTCTCGAGCGCGAGTGCGATCGTGTCCTTCAGCGAGACCGGCTGGACCTTCTCGTCGCGCGTCACCGGCTGCGGGACGCGGAGCGCGTCGCTATCGGGGACTCCCGGTTGCCATTGCTTCACGAGCTCCTCGGCGCGCCACGGGATGCGCGGCTCCTCGGCTCGCGCACGAGTCGCCGTCGCGACCATCGCGAGTGCGCATCCCACGACCGTGCGAGCGAATCGCATCCGCGCTGCGGTAACGGATAGCGTTCGGTGAGTCAACGAAGCGCCGCGACCTTGACAATCCGTCGAGCGGGCGGATAAACGGAACCGCAGCACGACTGGCGTTCGCGTGGAATCGACCACGGGGGAGTGCTGAACGACCAGCGGGCCGAACGCCTGGGCCCGGAGGAACGAAAGGCTCGCGACGCGAGCAGCGGTGAGGGTACAGGCGCCAGCGTGATCAAGTCGTTTCTCCTCGCACCCGGGCCGACGCCCGTCCCGCCCGAGGTCCTCGCGGCGATGGCGCAGCCGGTCATCCATCACCGCACGCCGCAGTTCGCCGCCGTGTTGGGCGAAGTGCAGGAGGGACTCCGCACGCTCTTCGGGACGGCCGAGGACGTCCTCGTGCTGGCGTCCTCGGGGACCGGCGCGATGGAAGGCGCGGTCACGAATCTCCTCTCGCCGGGCGACGAGGTGCTCGTCGTGAACGGCGGCAAGTTCGGCGAGCGCTGGACGAAGATCTGTCAGGCGTACGGGGTTCGGGTCCACGAGATCGTCGTCGAGTGGGGGCGCGCCGTCGCGTGGCAGATGGTCGCGACGGCGCTCGACGAGTACCCGGCTGTCCGCGCCGTCTTCCTCCAGGCGAGCGAGACGTCGACGTGCGCGCTCCACCCCGTGCCCGCGATCGCGGAGGTGACCCGCCAGCGCGACGCGCTCCTCGTCGTCGACGGGATCACGGCCGTCGGCGTCCTCGACCTCCCGATGGACCGGCTCGGCATCGACGTGCTGATCACGGGCTCGCAGAAGGCATTGATGCTGCCGCCCGGGCTCGCGTTCGTCGCGCTGTCCCCGCGGGCGTGGGCGGCGACCGAGCGGGCCCGCCTGCCGCGCTTCTACTTCGACTTCAAGCGCGAGCGGAAGGGCGTCGCCGAGCGCTCGACGGCGTGGACACCCGCGATCTCGTTGATCAACGGGCTCCGGGTCGCGCTCGAGATGATGCGCACGGAGGGCCTGCCCGAGGTCTACGCGCGCCACGACCGTCTCGCGCGCGCGACGCGAGCCGGCACGACAGCGCTCGGTCTCCGGCTCCTCGCACCGGAGTCGCCGAGCCCGGCGGCGACAGCCGTCTACCTGCCCGAGGGCGTCGACGGGAGCGCGCTCTTCCGGTACCTCCGCGACCGGATGCGCGTCACCTTCGCCGGCGGGCAGGATCAGCTGAAGGGCAAGATCATCCGCCTCGCGCATCTCGGCTACGTCGACGCGTTCGACGTCGTGACGGCGATCGCCGCGCTCGAGCTGGCGCTCCATCGCTTCGGGACGCCGGTGGACCTCGGCCGCGGCGTCGGTGCCGCCGAGCGCATCCTGGCGGAAGGTCTTCCGGCGCGCGGCTGATGGCCTACCGCGTGCTCCTGACCGACCCGCTCGGTCCCGAGGGTCTCGCGCGTCTCCGCGAGCAACCCGACCTCGAGATCGTCGCACGCCCCGGCTTGTCGCCCGCGGAGCTGAAGGATGCGGTGCGTGGGTTCCACGCGCTCATCATCCGGAGCGGCACGAAGGTCACGGCGGACGTCCTCGCGCACGCCGACGCGCTGCGCGTCGTCGGGCGCGCCGGGATCGGCGTCGACAACGTCGACGTCGACGCCGCGACGAAGAAGGGCATCATCGTCATGAACACGCCCGGCGGCAGCAACGTGACGACCGCCGAGCACGCCATCACGATGCTGCTCGCGCTCGCGCGGAACGTGCCGCAGGCCGCCGCGGCGGTCCGCGCGGGGCGCTGGGAGCGCGAGCGCTGGATGGGGACCGAGGTCTGCAACAAGGTCCTCGGCATCATCGGCCTCGGGAACATCGGCACGATCGTGGCCGAGCGTGCGCTCGGGCTCCGCATGAAGGTGATCGCGTTCGATCCGTTCGTCACACCCGAGGCGGCGGCGCGGCTCCGCGTCGAGCTCGTCTCGCTCGACGACCTCTACGCGCGCGCCGACTTCATCACGATCCACACGCCGCTCACGCCCGACACGCGCGGGCTCATCGGTCGCGAGACGCTCGAGCGCATGAAGCGCGGCGTGCGGATCGTCAACTGCGCGCGCGGCGGCATCGTCGACGAGGCGGCGCTCGCCGACGCGATCGAGCGCGGGCACGTGGCGGGCGCGGCGCTCGACGTGCTCGAGCGCGAGCCGCCCGGACCCGGCCACCGGCTCCTCGCGCTCGACCAGGTGATCTGCACGCCGCACCTCGGCGCGTCGACCGGCGAGGCGCAGGTGAACGTCGCGGTCGCGATCGCGCAGCAGGTCGCCGACTTCCTCTGCCGCGGCATCATCCAAAATGCCGTGAACGTACCGTCCCTGTCGCCCGAGGTGCTGCAGGTGCTCCGCCCGTACCTGCTGCTCGCCGAGAAGCTCGGCGCGCTGCAGGCGCAGCTCTTCGCCGAGCCGCCGCTCGCGGTGACGGTTCAGGCGAGCGGCGAGGTCGCCGAGCGCGAGACCCGGTCGCTCACCGCCGCCGTGCTCCGCGGGCTCCTCGGGCGCCTCCTCGAGTCGGGCGTCAACTACGTGAACGCGCCGGCGATCGCGCGCGAGCGCGGCATCAAGGTGATCGAGGCGCGGACGACGCAGCCGCTCGACTACCTGAACGCGCTCGCCGTCCAGGTGCAGACGGCATCGCGCACGGTCGCCGTCGAGGGCGCGGTCTTCGGCGCCGACACGGTGCGCGTCACGAAGATCGACGGGTTCCGCATGGAGGCCGTGCCCGAGGGACACATCCTCATGCTGCACAACCGCGACGTTCCCGGCGTCGTCGGCCGCGTGGGCACGCTCCTCGGCGATCGCGGCATCAACATCGCCGGCATCGAGCTCGGTCGCGAGCGCGTCGGCGGCATGGCCCTCTCACTGATCCACGTCGACGACGCCGTGCCGCGGGAAGTCCTCGACGAGCTCCGGAAGCTGCCGCAGATCGTGTCGGCGCAGCCGGTGCACCTCTGATGCCGGCGACCGTCGTCATCGGCACGCAGTGGGGCGACGAGGGGAAGGGCAAGGTCGTCGACCTGCTCGCCGCCGACGCGGACATCGTCGTCCGCTTTCACGGCGGCAACAACGCCGGCCACACGCTCGTCGTGAACGGCGAGAAGACCGTCCTGAACCTCGTGCCGGCGGGCGTCCTCCATCCGGGACGCATCTGCATGCTCGGCCCGGGTGTCGTGATCGATCCCGAGGTGCTCGTCGGCGAGATCGCGGCGCTCCGCAAGCGCGGCTACCTCGCCGAGGACCGCTGGCTCCGGATCAGCGAGCAAGCCCACCTGATCATGCCGTACCACCGCGCGATCGACCACGCGCGCGAGGGTATCCGCGGCGCCGGGAAGATCGGCACGACCGGCCGCGGCATCGGTCCCGCGTACGAGGACAAGATGGCGCGCACTGGCATCCGCGTCGCCGACCTGTTCGACGAGGTCGGCTTCCGCGACGCGCTCGCGCGGAACGTCCGCGAGAAGAACGGGTATCTCGAGGCGATCCTCGGGGAGGCGCCGCTCGGCTTCGACGAGATCCACGAGCGCTACGCCGCACACCGGGAAACCCTGCGCCCGTTCGTGGCCGACACGGGCGCCGAGCTGCGCGCGGCGCTCGCGGCCGGGCGCCGCGTCCTCCTCGAGGGCGCGCAGGGCGTGATGCTCGACGTCGACCACGGAACCTATCCGTTCGTCACCTCGTCGAACGCGGTCGCCGGGGCGGCGACGGCGGGCGCCGGGCTGCCGCCGCGCGCCCTCGGACACGTCGTCGGGATCGCCAAGGCGTACACGACCCGCGTCGGCGGCGGACCGTTTCCGACCGAGCTCACGGACGCGCTCGGCGATCGCCTCCGCGCCGACGGCGACGAGTACGGCGCGACGACCGGACGCCCCCGGCGCTGCGGCTGGTTCGACGCCGTCGTCGTCCGCCAGGCGGTGGCGCTCTCGGGTGTCGATCGGCTCGCGCTCACGAAGCTCGACGTGCTGACGGGCGTCGATCCCCTCCGCGTCTGCGTCGCGTACGAGCTCGGTGCCCGCCGGATCGAGATGCCGCCGGCGGCGTCGCACGCGTGGGATCGCCTGACGCCGGTCTACGAGGAGCTCCCGGGCTGGCGTGAGCGCCTCGGCGACGTACGCGCGCTCGACGGCCTCCCCGCGAACGCGCGGCGCTACGTCGACCGCCTCGCAGCGCTCGTCGGCGTTGAGCCGACCCTCGTATCGATCGGCGCTCAGCGCCACGAGACGATCCGTCTCGGCGACTTCTTCTGATCGCGGCTTGTCCGCCCCTCGCCCGGGCGTTATAAGCGCGCGGGGTTCGGGATGGCGGTGGCGGGGCGGCTCGATGCGCGTCGGCGTGCCCGACGTGTCCTCTGGGGCGCGGTGCTCCTCGTCGTTGCCGCGCGGGTCCCGACGCTCGCGGCGGTGTGTGGCAACGGGATCGTCGAGCAGGGCGAAGACTGCGACACCACCGAGTGCTGCGTCGCCTGCCGTTTCGCCGCGATGGGTGACCCGTGTTCGGGGGGAGAGACCGCGTGCACGCACCACGTGTGCTCCTCGGGCGGCGCGTGTCAGAACGTCGAGAAGCCGAACGGCACGCCCTGCATCGACGGCGACGCATGCACGCAGACGGACGTCTGCATCAATCATGTCTGCACGGGTACGAATCCCGTCGTCTGCCACGCACTCGACCAGTGTCACGCCGCCGGGACGTGTGATGCGGCGACCGGGGTCTGCTCGAACCCGACGCTCGCCGACGGGACGGGGTGCGACGACGCGAACGCGTGCACGCGGACCGACGCGTGCGCCGGGGGGGTGTGCGTCGGCCATGACCCGGTCGCGTGTGCGCCGGCGGACGCGTGCCACGAGGCGGGCACCTGCGCCCCCGGGACGGGGACCTGCACGAGCGCCGTCCGCCTCGACGGGACGGCGTGCGACGACGGCGACCCCTGTACCGCGTCGGACGCCTGCACCGCCGGCGTCTGCGCCGGGCAGCTGGTGGCCGACTGCGGCGGCGTCAGTGCGACGCTCGGCGACGCCACCGTGGACGACACCTTCTGCCTCGACGTACGCCTGACGAACCGCCTCCTCGGCGTCCGCACGCTCGTCGGGACGGTCGTGGATGCGGACGCGGACTTCGGGCTCGCGAGCATCGCGTGCGCCGGACGCGCCGCGGGCGTCGCGTGCAGCGCGAGCCCGAATCCGCCGACGGGCATCCGCGTCACGGTCACGGCGCCCGGCGGCTGCATCGCGCCCGGCGACGGGGCGATCGCGACCCTCTGCCTCCACGACCCGGCGCCGCTCTGCCGCGGGCGCACCGTCCAGCTCGGCTTCGAGGACGTCGCCGTCACGGACTGCACCGATCATTCGGTTGCTACCATGACCGGGGCTGGCGGCGGGCACGTCCTCTGCGGCGGCCTGGCCGGCGACTGCGATCAGGACGGCGCCTTCGGCCTCCCCGACGTGCTGCACACGATCGACGTCGCCATCGGCAAGACGACCGCGACGGACGCACAGCGCCCGCTGTGCGACACGACGTGCGACGGCGAGGTCGACGTGTTCGACGTGCTCCGCGCCGTCGACGCGCTGCGCGGCCACACCGTCCCGGCGGCCTGCGCGCCCGACGCCGGCGAGCCGGTCGTGACCGCGACGATCGCGCCGGCGCATCGCGCGCGCGTCATGCGTCTCGCGAATCCGGGGCGCACGATCCGTGGCGTCGAGATGACGCTCGCACCCGTCGCCGGACCGGCGGCGGTGCGCGCCGCGCGACCGACCCGGCGGACGCGCGGCTTCACCGTGGCGTACTACCAGGCGGACGCCACGGCGCCCGTGAAGCTGATGCTCGTCTCCCTCGACGGGAAGGCGATCAAGCCGGGAACGGGACGGATCGTCCGGCTGCGGCTCGCAGGCAGCGGTGCTCGCCTCGCGGTGACCGGCGCGAAGATCGCCGAGTGATCGGCGACGCGCGTCCGCGCGCTCCGGTTTGACACTCCTTCGGGACGCAACGAACAATTTCCCGACTCATCATGCGGAACCTTCGCGCGGCGCTTTCGGGCGCACTGCTGTCTTGCGTGCTCGTCCTGGCGACGATCCGGAGCGTGCCGGCCGCGGACGGGCTCGGATTCGTCGAGGTGCACCAGGACGGCGTGCGCGGCGTCGACGGTCTGAAGGGGGCCCAGGCCGCGGCCGTCAGCCCGGATGGGACCTCCGTGTACGTCGCCTCCCAGGACGACGACGCGATCGCGGTCTTCCGTCGCGATCCCGCGACCGGCACGCTCACGTTCGTCGAGCGCGAGCGCGACGGCTCGAACGGCGTGGACGGGCTCGACGGCGCGAAGGCGGTCATCGTCAGCCCCGACGGGCTGCACGTCTACGCGGTCGCGAACCGCGACGACGCGGTGGCCGCGTTCCGGCGGAACCGGACGACCGGTGCGCTCGTCTTCCTCGAGCGCCAGCGCGACAACGTCGACGGCGTCGACGGCCTCGACGGCGCCGACGGGCTCGCCGTGAGCCCGGACGGGGCCTACCTCTACGTCACCGCGTCGCAGGACCGGTCGGTCGCGGTCTTCCGGCGAAACCCGTCGACCGGCGCGCTGGCCTTCGTCGAGGTGACGAAGGACGGGACCGGGCTCGTGACGGGGCTCGCCGGGGCGCGCGGCATCGCGCTCAGCCCGGACGGCGCCCACGTCTACGTCACCGGAAACGACGCCGCCGCGGTCGCCGTGTTCCAGCGCGACGCCGCCTCCGGGCGGCTCCAGTTCGTCGAGCGGAAGAAAAACGGCGTCGACGGTATCGACGGCATCGACGGCGCGGCGGGGATCGCGGTCAGCCCCGACGGCGCGTCCGTCTACGTGGCCGGGAAGGACGAGGACGCGGTCGCCGTCTTCCAGCGCGACGCGACGACCGGCGTGCTGACGTTCGTCGCGGGCGCGGTGCAGCGCGACGGGGTGGGCGGCGTCGACGGCCTCGACGGCATCGACGCCCTCGTCCCGAGCCCCGATGGCAGCCTGCTGTACGCGGGCGGGTCGGACGACAGCGCGGTCGCCGTCTTCCGGCGCGACCCGACGACCGGCCGGCTCGCGTTCGTGGGCCGCCAGCACGACGGCGCGGGGACCGTCAACGGGCTCGACGGGCTCTCCGGGCTCGCGGTCAGCCCCGACGGGCGGAACGTCTACGTCGCGGGCACCGACGACGACGCACTCGCCGTGCTGAGCGCGCTGTGCGGCAACGGGGTCGTCGACGCCGGCGAGCAGTGCGACCAGGGCGACGGCCTCGACGGCGACGGCTGCTCCGCCGGCTGCCGGATCGAGTGCACCGCGCCGTTCGACTGCGACGACGGCGACTCGTGCACGGAAGAGCGCTGCCGCCAAGGGGAATGCGCGCGGCCGCGCTGCGGCTTCGACGGCGGCGTGTGTCGTCTGAACGACGCGCTCGCGACCCTCGACGCGGCGCCCGCGTGCGGGACGACGCCTCGCCCGCTGCATCGGGCGATTCGTGCCCGGCTGCGGGAGGCTCGACGGCTGGTCCGTCGCGTCGGGCGGCGGAAGGACGCGGAGGCACGCGTCAAGACGCTCGTGAAGCGCGTCGGGACGACGCTCGATCGGCTCCAGGCGAAGGTCGACTCGCTCGAGCGACGGCACGTGACGACGAGCGCGTGTGCCGACGCGATCACGACGAGCGTCACCGCGCTCGGCGACGACCTCCGCGACATGCTCCAGCATCGCGCGGCGTGCGCCTCGTGAGTCGGCGTCCGGTGCGCCTCACGTCTTCCCGGTAGCGCAGCTCCCGCAGCGCTTCGCGCGTAGCGGACTGCGAGGCCGCGCGCGCGGCTTTCTTCGTATCCGGCTGCGACCTGCGCCCGTCGAATCGTCGACCTCGTCACGAAAACGTCTTGACGCATCACCGCGGCCCGGTGGTATGGTGTGCGCGGCGTGATGAATGGATCGCGATGAAAGCAAGAGGCTCAACTAGCTAGCATGCGACCGTCGACCGAGCCGGAGGGCGAGGCGTGCGTGGGGTCGGTCGTCGACTACCGGCTCTGCTGTCTGTGGCGGCATCTCGGCGGCTCGTGGACGGCGCTCGACGAACGGGTGCGGCAGGCGCCGGGCTCGGACGAGAAGATGGCCGCACTGCGCGGGCTCCAGCGCCGGTTGCTCGACGCAAACGGTGCCGGTCCGGCCGGGCTTCTCCCGCGGAAGCTGCCCCCGGCGGATCTGCAGGACGCGCTCGAATGGCTCTGGGCGCCGTCCCGCCTTCCGGCGCCGCGGTCCCCGGCCCCGCGTCCGCTCGCCGGGCTCGCGACCTCGGCGCTCGTCGAGCGGCTCGTCCGCACCGCGCCGCGCATGCCGCGCCCGGAGATGGAGGAGCTGATCGACCGTGGCGAAGAGGCCGTCGTCTGCCTGACGGCGCGCCTCCGCGCCGGCGCGGTCGCCGGGGATGCGCTCTGGGCGATCGTCGTTCTCGGGGAGACGCGCTACCCGGCCGCGGTCCCGGCGCTCGCGGGCTTCCTCGGCGCCCATGCGGCGGGAATCGGCGAAGCGGCGGCGGAGGCGCTCGGCAAGATCGGCGCCGCCGCGTTGCCGTCGCTGGCGACGGCGGTCGCGAGCAGAAACCGAGTCCGGCGGCTGCACGCGTACGGCGCCCTCGGCGCACTGCGCACGGACGATGCATATCGCTGCCTCGCGGCCGCGCTCGAGCGCGACCACGTCCTCGCGGACGTCATCGCGCAGGCGCTCGCGGCGCACGGCCGCCCGGACGCGATCGAGCCGGTATACGCGGCGAGCCGCCGGGCGCCCGCCGGGATGCGCCACCACCTCGAGGCGGCGATCGCGTGCCTCGTGCACGGCGCTCCCGCCCCCGATCCTGTCGCGCTGGACTGGCGCGTCCGGTACCGCCGGGTGCCCGGGCTCGGGTGGCAATTCCCGCCGGGCTGGATCGGCGTCGCGGCGCTCGCGGATTGCGAGCGGGCACGCGGCGGCGCCGTCCGCGACGGCCACGGCGGGGGACGACCGCTCGGCCAGATCGTGCGGGATCCGCGGCTCGATCCGCGCGGTCTTCCGTGTCCGTCGTGCGGCGGACGGGTGTGGCGTCCGACCGGGCTCGCGGTGTGCCGCGAGACCGCCGCCGGCGTCGTCGCGCTCCAGATGCACGCGCTCGAGGAATGGATCGGCGCAGGCGCCACCGACGTGTGGAGCGCGCTCGACGAGTGCGACGCCGCCGACGTCGCGCTCGGCGTCCGGCCGGCCCGCACACGCACGCGCGCGTGGATTGCGATCCGCCGTGCGACGCTCTACTGGCTCGTCGCCGTCGGATGCGATAGCCTGACGGCCGCGATGGCGCTTCTCTCGACGATCGCCGCCGATCTCGCGGTGCTCCATCGGGTATGCCGTGCCGGTCGCGACGGCACGCGCCGTGTCGAGCGACGCGGCGCTCGCCACCCGACGGCGCCGCGTCGTCCGCCGCAGACGCCGCATCTCCCTCCCTCGAACTATTCCTAAACCGCGCGTCGTCCGACGCCCGATTTCCGTTGACCATCGCGGCCCGTCGCGAGTAGAACGCGTCCGCTCGCAATTCCGATCGCCGGGTTGCGAGCTTGCTAGATTCGCGAGGGAGGCACATCGATGACGGTTTCAGATCGCAACGGAACGGGGCGAGACGGCGGCGCGATCCTGGTCGTCGGCGACGAGACATCGGAGACGGCCCGGCTGGCGCACGCGCTCCGGTCGCTCGGCGAGACGACGGTGGCGTCGTCCGCGGACGCCCTCGCCACGCTGTCCGGGCTCGAGGTCGACGTCGTGGTCGGCGACGAGCGCCCCGGAAGCCATGCGGTCCGCGAGGTGCTCACCGAGGCGCTCGCGCTGCGACCGTCCATCGTGCGGGTCCTCCTCCGGGCCGAAGCGACGAACGGCGACGGCGCCGATGGCGGCGTGACCGTGCTGCCGAAGCCGGCCGACCTCGATGCCGTGAAGGCGGTCTGCGAGATGGCGCTCCGCTGTGCGAACGCGCGGCGAACGGCGCGCGAGCTCGAGAACGAGAACCACCGCCTCCGCGGGGTCACCGTCGAGACGGTGTCCATCGACGACGACCTGGGCGAGCTCGACCGCTACGAAGGGATCCTCACGCGGAGTGCCGCGATGAAGCGGGTCCTGGCACTGCTCCGGAAGATCGAAGCCGGCGACACGACGGTCCTGATCCACGGGGAGACGGGGACGGGAAAGGAGCTCGCGGCGCGCGCCATCCACGCCCGGAGCCGCTCGCCCAAGGGGCCGTTCGTCGCCGTGAACCTCGGCGCGATCTCGGACCACCTCCGCGAGAGCGAGCTCTTCGGCCACGTCCGCGGTGCCTTCACCGGCGCGACGGAGAGCCGGGGCGGGCTCTTCGTCGAGGCGAACGGCGGGACGATCTTCCTCGACGAGGTGGGCGACGCGAGCCCGGGCCTGCAGGTCGCGCTCCTCCGCGTGCTCGAGGAGGGGACGATCACGCCCGTCGGCTCGGACCGCCCGCGCCGGGTCGACGTCCGCGTCGTGTCGGGGACGAACCGCGACCTCGAGGACCTCGTGCGCCGCGGCCTCTTCCGCCGGGACCTCTACTACCGGTTGAACGTCTTCCCGATCCAGCTGCCGCCGCTCCGCGAGCGGGCCGAGGACGTGTTCCCGCTCGCCAAGCACTTCCTCGCCCACGCGTCGCTCGGGATGGGGAAGAAGCCGCCGGGCATCTCGCGCGAAGCGCGCGCGGCGCTCGAGGCGTATCATTGGGAAGGCAACATCCGTGAGCTCCGCAACGTCATGGAACGTGCGGCCATCCTCTGCAAAGGCGCGCTCGTCATCGCCGCCGACCTGCCGATGGCGACGGATCGTGCGGAGGCGAACGGCACGAACGGCGCCGGCGCGTCGACGATCGCGATTCCGCCCGGCGGGGCGAAGCTCGCACAGCTCGAGCGCGAGATCTTCCTGAAGACGCTGGCGCTCGCGGGCGAGAACCAGAGCCGTGCGGCCCGCATGCTCGGCTTGCGCGAGAGCACGTTCCGCTTCCGGTTGCAGAAGCTCGGCATCGCGTCGCGCCGCCGCACGATGAACCTGACGCGCGTCGCTGTGTCGATCGCTTTGCTGCTCGGGCAGCTCGTCGGGCTCGAGGCGCTGCTCTAGGCGGCGCCGACCGGGCGCGCGGCCGTCGGAGGCCGCGAGCCGCTGCGATCCCGCGGCCGGCTGCGCGAGCGCCGTATCGGCCGACGTGTCGCTCGCGGGTCCCGAGCCTCCGGAATTCCTATGCATTCTTCAAATCATTTCATTTGGACGAACAAGCAAAAGGTCGCGAGGCCGCAATACTCTGCGAGCGTGCGTGCACCGCATCTGCGGTTCGCAGGAACTTTTCCTCTTCGTTTCCGGGCCGTTTCTTCGGCAGCAGTCAATGGCATGGAGCCTGCACTCGGCCGTCCCGAGCGCATGAACGCGCACCGGGCCGAGGAATCGCTTATGGCACAGGATACCGTCGAGCGTTTGTTGGGTCGGATCATCACCGACGCGAATTTCCGTCGGCGATTTTTCGCGCAGGCTCCCGAGCCGCTGGAGGGATTCGATCTCCTCGAGCACGAGCGCGAATGCCTGTCCAAGCTCGGTCCCGACGTCATCCAGAAGATGGAGAAGCTGTCCGAAACACTCGATCCACGGATCGTCCGTGGATAGCTGGAGGAATCCGGGAATGATCAGCGTGAAATCGACCTGGCTGCGTTCTGCGGTGGCGTTCGCGGTGCTCGGCACCGCGGCCGGCTGCGCCCATCGACCGCCCGCGGTCGGTGCCGGGATGGCCGGACCCGCCGTGACGGCCATGCGCCCGTCGTCCGAGAACGCCGAGCGGCTCGCGCGGCTCTTCAGCCAGCGGCAGGCCGCACGCACCGACGGCGACTACGTCCTCGGGAAGGGCGACCTTCTCGCGATCAAGGCGTACGACGTCGAGGAGATCAACGAGAAGATCCGCGTCGACGGCAACGGGACGATCACGCTGCCGCTCGTGAACACGGTCCAGGTCGCCGGCCTCACGGTCGCCGAGCTGCAGGCAGACCTCAACAAGCGGGTCGGCGCCTTCATGTTCGACCCGCGCGTCACGGTCTTCGTCGAGGAGTATCGCGCCGTGCAGGTCGCGGTCCTCGGCGCCGTGCATCGCCCCGGGCTCGTGAGCGCGATGGCGCGGAATTCGACCGTCCTCGACACGATCTCCGCGGCCGGCGGCCTCACGCAGGAGGCCGGCACGCGCATCTTCTTCATGCCGGCGGAATCCCGCCAGCAGGCGCTCGCCCAGGGCCTCGGCGCCGACGCGCCGACCGCGGTCGACGCCGCGGCGTCGAAGGACGGCATCGTCGTCGACACGAAGGAGCTCGACGAGCAGACGAAGCACTTCCTCTTCGGCCTGCCGGTCCACGACGGCGACGTCATCATGGTGCCGACCAGCGGGAACTTCATCACGTCGGGATGGTTCAACAAGCCCGGTCCCTATCCGCTGCGCTCCGGGACGACGCTCCGCGGGGCGGTCGCGACCGCGGGTGGCTTCAGCTTCCCGGCCAAGCGGACGCACGTCCGCATCTACCGCATCGGGTCGAACGGCGAGACCGAGATGCAGGACATCAACTACGAGCGGATCGCCGCGCTCGAGATGCCGGACGTCTTCGTGCACGAGGGCGACGTGGTCGACGTGTCGTACTCGGCCGCGAAGATCGTGCCGTGGACCATCTTCAAGGGCATCTCCGAGCTCGTCCACCTCGGCATCGGCACCAAAGTAGCTCCCTGAAAGGGCGGATCGCGATGAAGATCGAGAATGGCATGAACGGATCGTCGAACCACGCGCTCGCGCCCTACCTGCTGCGTCCGCCGCGCCGCTGGCAGGGGACGTTGCCGCCCGCCGTCGAAGGCGGGGTCGTGCAGGACGTCCTCGGGGTCTTCCGGCGGCAGTGGATGACGATCGTCGCGACGATCGGGGTCCTGGTCGCGGGCACCGTCCTCTACTGCCTGATCGTCACGCCGACGTACCTCGGGCAGTCGACGGTCCTGATCGAAGGGAAGGGACCGCAGGTCGCGAGCCTGCAGGACGCCGCCGAGGCCCAGTCGCCCTTCCAGAGCAGCAAGTACGACTACTATCAGACGCAGTTCACCTTGCTGCGGAGCTCGCTCCTCGTGAAGCGCGTGATCCAGGAGCTCGACCTGGCGCACGACCCCCGCTTCGCGACCTCGACGCCCGCGAACGCCGCGTCGTCGAAGGACGTCCCGCCCACGCTCGTCGCGCAGTACCTGAAGAACCTCGTCATCTTCCCGGTCCGCGGCACGCGGCTCGTCTACATCCAGTACATGAGCCCCGACGCGAACCTCTCGGCCGACGTCGCCAACGCCCACGCGCGCCTCTTCGTGCGCATCGGGATGGAGCGCCTCTACAACTCGATGGACCAGATCCGGACGTTCCTCCAGGCGAAGCTCGGCGAGCTCCAGGAGCACATGCAGATCGCCGAGGCGAACCTTGCCAAGTTCCAGAGCGCGCACAAGATGATGCCGATCGACGTCAGCAAGGACGTCGCGAGCGAGCGCCTCGTCGAGCTCTCCCGTCGCTTGACGACGGCCGAGGGCGAGCGCATCGCGCTCGAGGCGCAGTACAACCTCGTCGAGCATCACGAGTACGACAGCCTCCCCGCCGTGCTCGCGAGCCCGCTCATCCAGAAGCTCCGCGAGGACACGGACCGGCTCGACGTCGAGCACGCGCTCCTCGCCATGAAATTCCGTCCGACGTACCCGAAGCTCCGCGAGCTCTCCGGCCAGCTCGATCACGCCCACAAGCTCCTCCAGCAGGAGACGGCGAAGGTGGTGGCCGGCGTCGAGGCGAGCTATCGCGCGGCGCAGGGGAACGTCGACGAGCTCAAGACGGAGCTCGACGCGCAGCGCCAGCTGCTCCTCGACCGGAAGGACGCCGAGGGCGAGTTCCTGACGCTCGTGCGCGAGGTCGACACCACGCGCGCGATCCACGACAACCTCCTCTCCCGGATCAAGAACCTGAACGTCTCCGGCGAGGCCGACACCTCGAACATCAGCATCGCCGAGCCGGCGTCCGCGCCGACCAACCCCTATGCGCCGGCGTGGAAGCTCGACCTGATCCTCAGCTTCGCGACCGGCCTCCTCCTCGGCTGCGGCCTCGCGTTCCTCCGCGACGCGTCGGACCGCCGCATCCGCGACTCGAAGGACATCCACGCGCACACCGGCCTCGGCACGCTCGCCGTCGTCCCGGACTTCGGCTCGCCGATCGGCCTCAGCGCGGGCGAGCGTCTGCGCGACGGTGCGTCGCGGATGGCCGGGACGATGAAGCGGCTCGTCGGCCTCGGCGCGAAGAACGGCAACGGGAACGGGCATCACGCCGAAACGCTCGTCGGGCCGCCGGTGCTCGTCGGTAACGGCTCGGTGCCGCCGCCGGCCGAGGCGTTCCGGACGCTCCGCACCTCCCTCCTCCTGTCCCGGGCCTCGTCCCCGCGCGTGATCCTGATCGCCAGCGCGATGGCGACCGAGGGCAAGACGACGACCGCGGTCAACACGGCGGCGGCGCTTGCCACCTGCGGCGCGACCGTCCTCCTGATCGACGGCGACCTCCGGATGCCGCGGTGCCACGTAGCGCTCGGCGTGCCGGACGGTGCCGGCCTCACCGACTACCTCCAGGGCGACGGGACGACGCTGCCGATCCGGCCGACGCACATCGCGAACCTCTCGCTGCTCGCCGCCGGCCAGCCGGCGGCGAACCCGAGCGAGCTGCTCACGTCGTGGAAGCTCTGCAAGCTCCTCCAGGACGCGCGCGAGCGGTACGACTTCGTGGTCTTCGACTCGCCGCCGCTCCTCGTCGTGAGCGACGGGCTCCTGCTCGCGAACCTCTCCGACGGCGTCGTCGTCGTGACCGAGAAGGGCAAGAGCCGCACCGACCACGTCCGGATGGCGCTCCAGCGGCTCCAGCAGGCGGGCGCGGTCCCGCTCGGCGCCGTCCTCAACCGCGGCCGCGTCGACATGGAGTACTACCGGTACAGCGCCGGCATCCCGATCCAGACCGTGGAGGCCGAAGTGCTGCCGCCGGCATCCATGGAGGCGGCCGACGTCGAGCGGGAGGAGGGGGAGGGCCTCTGATGGGCGCGCGACCCCGCATCCTGGACATCGTCAACACCGATCACGCGGCGCTGAACTTCCTCGCGTTCCGGGTCGGCTGGATCAACGAGCACAGCGAGTTCGACAACGACATCCTGTGCAGCCCGGGTCCGCACTTCGCCCGGCTCAACCTACCGGCCGGACGCGTGACCGCGATGGACATCCCGCGCGGGATGTCGCCGGTCGGCGTCGGGCGGCTGCTCGGGCGACTCGTTCGCCATCTGCGCGCGAACCGCTACACGATCGTCCACACGCACAACTCGATCACGGGCGCCGTCGGCCGGCTCGCGGCGCGGCTCACGCGCGTGCCGGTCGTCATCCATACGACCCACGGCTTCCACTTCCACGAGAACATGGGGCGCCTCGAGCGCGCGCCGTACGTCGCCGCCGAGAAGTGGCTCGCCCGCTGCTGCGACCTGCTCCTCTGCCAGAACCGCCAGGAGGTCGAGGAGATCCGCCGGCTCGGCATCCGCCCGCGACACGGCGTCTGCCACGTCGGCAACGGAATCGATCTCCGACGCTTCCCGCTGCGCGACGCCGCCCCGACGAATCCGCGGCCGGTGATCCTCTGCAACGCGCGCCTCGAGCCGGTGAAGAACCACCCGATGCTCTTCCGCGCGTTCGAGCTCGTCCGCCGCAAGCACGATGCCGTGCTGTGGCTCGTCGGTGAGGGGCCGATGCGCGATCAGTACGCGGCCGAGCTCGCCGCGAAGGGGCTCGCCTCGGCGGTCGAGTTTCTCGGCTATCGCTACGACGTCCCGGCGCTGAATGCCGCGGCGGACGTCGCCGTCCTGCCCTCGGTGAAGGAAGGGATCCCGCGCGCCCTGATGGAGGCGATGGCGGTCGGCGTACCGGTCGTCGCGACCGACGTGAAGGGGACGCGCGAGGTCGTGGTCGACGCGCAGACGGGGTACCTGGTCCAGCTGAACGACGCCGAAGCGCTCGCCGAGCGGATCACCCGCCTCCTCGACGCGCCCGGGCTGCGCCGCGACCTCGGCGTGCGCGGCAGCGTCCGCGTTCGTGACCACTTCGACGAGGAGCGCGTGACCCAGCGCCTCGTCCAGATGTACCGCAACGCCCTCTACGCGCGCGGTCTCGCCGAGATCCGCGAGCGCGCCCTCGAGTCGCTCCGGGTGGAGGAAGGCCGGGCATGAGACGCGGCGAGACGCTGGCCCACGACGGGCCGCGCAGCCGGGGGGCCCTCATCGCCTCGGCGGTGATGCTGATCGCGCTGCCGCTGGTCGCGATCCAGGGGCCCTTCCACACCACGCCGATGGACGCGGTGAACGGGCTGTTCGTCGCGATCTACTGGGCGGTCCTCCTCGCGCGCCGCGAGCGGATCGAAATGCCGCTCCTCGTGCCGTTCTGGGTGATCATGGTCGCGAGCCTCACGGCCTCGTACGACGTCCCCGACGGACTCCGCGCGACCATCACGGTCGTCGAGGACGTGTACCTCTACATCTGGTTCGTCACGCTCGTGCACTTCCTCTCGCACCGCTGCCGCGTGCGCGAGATCGGGATGATGTGGGTCGTCGTCGCGTGCGCGGTCGCGTTCCTCACCCTCGGCGACGCGCACTTCGGCCTCTTCGGCGGACGCTTCGCGGGCACCACGCGCGCCACGGGGACGTTCGAGAACCCGAACATGTTCGGCGACTACCTCGTGGTCTCGCTGTTCGCCGCCTGGGCGGTGGCGGCGGGCGGGCAGCGTCTCGCGTATCTGGCGCTGCCGCTCCTCTTCGCCGGCGTGCTCGCGACCGCGTCGAACGGCTGCCTCGTCAGCGTGATCGCCGGCGTTGGCACCGTCGTGATCGCGCACCGGAGCTTCTGGAAGCCACGCCAGCTCGGCGCCGTGTTGCTTGCCGGCGGCGTCCTCTTCGGCACGGTCGCCGCGTTCTACGACCAGATCCAGGAGGCCGCCATGGAGCGCTTCAGCGGCGGACGCAGCGAGGTCGGCGGCGCCGCGGCGAAAGGAGCTTCGGAGCGCCTCCCCATCTGGGAAAACCTCATCGTGCAGGTGATGCAGCGTCCGCTCGGCGTCGGCCCCGGCGGCTTTGCAGACATCAACGCCGAGACGACCGGCGACCACCACGCAGCGCACAGCGAGTACCTGGGCATGCTGGCGGAGCGCGGGTTCATCGGCTTTGCGGGCTGGCTCGGGGTGATGGGCGGAATCTTGCTCATGGTCCGTCGAATCGCCGCAGCGAGCTCGGTCGGGTACCGCCCGTTCGGCGTTCCTCAGACCTACGGGCTTTTCGGGGCGATGGCGGCACACGCGCTGGTGATCGAGCTGTCCCATTTCAGACACACGTGGCTCATATTTGCCGTGCTCGCCGCCGCGGCGGCGCAGGCGACAGCCCGCACAGCGGATGCCGAGCCGGTCGTCCTCCGGGAGGCGGCGTGAACCATCCCGCCGTAGCACCCGCCGTGGCGCTCTTCGTGAGCCTCGTTGCGACGCCGCTCGTGCGCCGGCTCGCGCTCCGGCTCGGGATCACCGACATGCCCGACGCGCGCCGCATCCACGTCCGGCCGACGCCGCGGGCGGGCGGCATCGCGGTCGCGCTCGCGGCGGCGATCGGACTCGCGTTCGCCGGCAGCGCCGCCGCCTCGCTCGGGGTCGGTGTCCTTGCCGGGTTCGCCCTCCTGCTCGTCGTCGGCGTCGTCGACGACATCGTGTCGCTCAGCCCGAAGAAGAAGTTCGTCGCACAGGGGATCGCCGCGATCTTCGCCGTCGCCGGCGGGCTCCGGCTCGGGCTCTTCGGCGCGGAGCACGTGATCGAGCTCCAGCTTCTCGACGCCGCGCTGACGGTCGTCTGGATCGTCCTCATCACCAACGCGCTCAACCTGACCGACGGGCTCGACGGGCTCGCCTCGGGCATCGGCATCCTCAGCCTGATCTGGCTGACGGCCGCCCAACTGCGCGCCGGCGCGCCGACGGCCGCGATCCCGGCGCTGATCCTCGGCGCGGCGCTCCTCGGCTTCCTCCCCTACAACTTCAACCCGGCGAGCATCTTCCTCGGCGACGCGGGCAGCCTCGTGATCGGCTACGCGCTCGCGGTGCTCCCGCTCGCGGGCAGCGCACCGGTCCCGCCGCTCGCGGCACTGCTGCTCGTCGCGGTCCCGGCGACCGACACCGCGCTCGCGATCGCGCGCCGGTTCTTTGCGCGCTGCCTGCGCAGCTGGGGCGATGGGTTCTTCGCCGCGGGGATCGTCGAGGGCCTCAAGAACACGACAAGCCCCGATCGCCGACACGTCCATCACCGCCTGATCGACCTCGGATTCAGCCAGCGGCGCGCCGTCCTCATGCTGTGGGTCGCGGGCGTCAGCACGGCCGCGCTCGGCTACATGGTCGCCGGCCAACCGAGCTTCGGGATCGACGTCGTGGCGCTGAGCCTCGGCATCGCGGTCATCTGGGTCGTGCAGGCGCTCGGCTTCGACGAGCTCCGCCCGGCGCGCTCGGGTCTCGTCCTGCCCGTGCTCCGCCGGCTCGCCCCGTACCGCCGCCTCGTCGTGGTCGCGGACCTGGCGCTCATCGTCGCCGCATACGCCGGCTCGCTCACGATCATCGGCGGGCCGCGCATGCAGCTCGGCGGCGAGACGTCCGCGGTCGTCGTCATGGCGATCGCGCAGGTCGCCGTCTTCGCCGCCTTCGGCGTCTACCGGACGACGTGGTGGATGACCGATGTCGGCGGCTTCGGCTTGCTGCTGCGGGCCTGCGGAGCCGGCACGGTCGCGGGCTACATCGCGCTCCGCCTCCTCGCGCTGCCGGCGGGCGGCGACGCCGCGATCGTCCACTTCCTCCTCCTCCTGCCGTCGGTCACGCTCATGCGCTTCTCGCCGGTCCTGCTCGCGCGCGTCTACGTGCACGCGCACGGGAGCGGTCCGCACGAGCGGGCGCTCATCTGCGGCACGACCGAGGAGGGACAGCACGCGCTCGTTCGCATGCGCGTCAACGGGATGCGCGGGATCGAGCCGGTCGGCTTCCTCGAGCTCCAGCCGCGTCTCCAGGGGCGCTGGCTCGGCGAGCTCCCCGTGATCGGCACCCTCGACGGCCTCGCCGCGATCGCGACCGAGCGCAAGGTGAAGCACTTGATCGTCGCGGATCCGGCGCTCGGCGAGTCGGATTTCCGCTGGGTCCGCGCGGTCTGCCGGCAGCTCGGGATGCGCCTCCATCGTTACGTCGAGACGCTCGAGGACTACGGCGACGGCCCCGCCGCGACCGCGGCCCGGGCCGGGGTCGCCGTGACGACCAGCGGGGCCGAGCACGTCGCCGCGAACGGCAACGGCCACACCAATGGCACCGGGAACGGCAACGGTTACGCAAACGGGAACGGGAACGGAAACGGAAGCGGGAACGGAAACGGGAACGGCCACGGGAATGGCAACGGCGACGGGAATGGCCACGGGAACGGCGACGCGCACTGGATGACCTCGCCGCGACGCGCCGACGACTGAGGCCGGAAGAGGACGAGGGGAATGGAACTGACGCTCGAAGAGATCAAGCGCGCCGCCAAGCGCGAAGACTTCCGCGCCGGCGTGCAGATGCGGATCCTGATGCCGCGCCTGTCGGTCCGCGTCACGCGTTGGGTCGTCGCCCACACACGGATCGCGCCGAACCAGATCACGCTCGTGAGCCTCGCCGTGGGACTCTCCGCGGTCGCGGCGTTCGCGTCGACCAATCCGTTCGTGGTGCTGGCCGGGCTGCTCGCCTACCACGTCCACGTCCTGCTCGACTACGTCGACGGCGAGGTCGCGCGCTGCCGCGGCGAGACCAGCGTCCAGGGCGCGTACTTCGATCTCATCACCGACCGGATCACGTTCCCGCTTCTCGTGTTCTGCTCGGGGCTCGGCGTGTTCCGGCAGCTCGGCGATCCGACGGCGCTCATCGTGGCGTTCGTCGCGACCTTCGGGCTCTTCCTCGACAAGGAAGTGGTCGACTGCTGGTACCGCGCGAACACCGGCGCGCCGGAGATCGAGGATCGCTACGTCGCGGCGCCGGCTGTGCGGTCGGCGTGGCGCGTGTGGCGCTCGCGCATAGCACTCCTCACGGTCATGGTCCGCGGGCTCACCGCGTTCCTCACGTACACGGTGGTCGCCGCGTTCCTCGACGCCGCGGGCGTCGGCATCGGCATCGGCAGCATGCGCGGGCTCGTGCTCGCCGCGTTCGCGATTCTTCTGCCGCTCGGGGCGCTCCTGCGGTTCCTCTACGTATTCCGCCACGGCGCCATCCCACGCCGCCAACAACTCCTCTGATCTGAGAGGTCGCAAAGCAATGAGCACAGACTCGACACTACAGCTGTCTCCAGCGCCTGCCGAAAAACCCAGTAACCACGGTCGGGTGTCGGCGATCATTCTCGCCGCCGGCAGCGGAAGCCGCTTCACCGGCAGCTTCATCCCGAAACAGTTCGTCCAGGTGATGGGAAAACCGATCCTCGCGTACGTCCTCGAGACGTATCAGCAGCTCTCGCTGATCGACGACATCACGCTCGTCATCAATCCGCGCTACGAGCAGCTCTACTACGACATCGTCGACACCTACCGCTTCTTCAAGGTGCGGCGGATCGTTCACGGCGGGTCGACGCGGCAGGGTTCCTCGGCCGCTGGTTTGGCCAAGCTCGAGCCGTGCGAGATCGTCGTCGTGCAGGACGGCGTGCGGCCGTTCGCCGGCCCGAAGGTCATCATGGAGGCCGTCGAGACCGCGCGCCGCGTCGGCGGCGCCAATGTCGTTGTCCGGACGCTCGATACGATCGTCGAGGTCCGCGACGGCTTCATCGAGCGCATCCCCGACCGGACGTTCCTCTACAACGGCCAGGCGCCGCAGGCGTTCCGCTACGACCTCCTGATCGAGGCGCACCGTCGTGCCGAGGCCGAGGGCGTCAACGAGGCGAGCGACGACGCCCAGCTGGTGCTCCGCGCCGGCGGGCGGGTCGGCGTCGTCGAGGGCTCGTACGCGAACTTCAAGATCACGATGTACGAGGACTTCCTCTTCGCGACGAGCCTCGTCGAGCACCATCAGCGGACGGGCAACGGAGAAGGCTGGTAATGTCGCGCTGGAATCACGCGACCTCGTACCGGCTGACGCAGCCGTTCCGGATCGAGGCGGTCGAGCGCGAGGTGAAGCGCGAGCGCCCCGACGACGTGCTGCTTCGCCCGCGCGTCACCGGCGTCTGCGCGTCGGACCTGAAGCTCTATGCCGGCACGCGCGACCGGAAGGCACTCTCGAAGAAGCTCCCGCTGGCGCTCCTCCACGAGGGGGTCGCCGAGGTCGTCGAGGCGGGCGCGACGGCGGCGCTCCGGCCGGGCACCCGCGTCGTCCCGGTGCCGAACATCCCCTGCTACATCGCGTACCCCGACCTCTACCCGTCGAAGGACGCGGGCTGCCTCGCCTGCCGTCCGGGCGGCGCGGGCGAGAACTACTGCCTCCACCACCTCTACCTGTCGAGCAACACCGACGGGCTCGCGCAGAGCGTCTTCCGCCATCCCGGCGCGCTCTGCGTGCCGCTGCCGCCCGAGCTGCCCGACCGCTTCGCGGCGATGGCCGAGCCGCTGACGACGATCCTCGCCGGCTACGAGAAGGCGCCGATCCGTCCCGACGCCCGCTACCTGATCCTCGGCAACGGGCCGCTCGGCCAGCTCTCCGCGATCGTCCTCGCGGGCTTCTACAAGGTGCCGCGCGCCGCGATCGCGATGAGCGGCCACGACTGGCCCGGCCGACGCGCCGCCATGGCGCTCGTCGGCGAGGCGATCGACGGCGACGATCGCCAGGGCTTCGCGGAGCTCCGCGGCAAGATCGACATCGCGATCGAGTGCGTCGGCGGCGACGCGAACGGCGAGACGCTCGAGGAGGCGATCGAGTGCCTCCGTCCCGGCGGCACCGCGGTCCTCTTCGGCCCGTCCGAGAAGTCCGTGCTCGTGAACACGCGCGACATGATCGGCAAGGGGCTCGTCTTCATCGGCGCCAACCGGAGCTTCGTGTCGCACTTCCAGACCGTGGTCGCGCGGCTCGGCGATCCCGACGTGCAGCGCCTCCTCGACAGCATCGTCAGCCCCGAGAAGTTCCTCGTCCGCTCGGCGGACGACCTGAACCGCGCCCTTTACCAGGCGTGGACCAACCGCGAAGCCGGCAAGACGCTCATCGGATGGGCGGGGCCGGAGTGAGAGGAGCGCCGTGAAACTCGTCCGGAACGTCTCGATCACCATGGTCACCAGCTTCGCCTCGACGGGCGCCGCCGCCCTCGCGGCGGTGATCGTCGCCAACCAGCTCGGCGCGAAGGGCGCCGGCATCTTCGCCCTCGCGCGCGTCGTCCCGACCGTCGTCGCGGGCCTTCTCGGTGCCGGCATCACGATGGCCGACGCCTATCTCGTCGGCGCGAAGAAGTACCCGGTGCAGGCGATCACCGAGACGAACATGGCGATCGGCATCCTGCTGAGCATCGTCGGGTGGGGCGGCTGGTGGGCGTGCGATCACCTGCTGCAGGCGAAGTTCTTCAGCACGCTGCCGCTCTCGGTCGTCCTGATCCTCGGCGCGTCGATCCCGGTCCAGCTCATCCGCAACTACCTGAACGCGATCCAGCAGGGGCTCCAGGACTTCACCGAGGCCAACATCGTCCTCTTCGTCGAGGACCTCTTCACGCTCGTCTTCGTGCTGCCGCTCCTCGTCGGGCTCGGCACCGGGCCGGAGATCATCGCGTTCGCGACCGTCGGTGGCTCGGCCGTGAGCCTCGTCGCCTGCTTCGTCTGCCTCATGCGCCAGCGCATCTGGCCGTGGCCGCGGTTCCACAAGGAGATCGCGATCGAGGCGACCGTCATGGGGCTCAAGGGCCACGTCGGCCGCATCGCGAACATGCTCAACTGGCGCCTCGACGTGATGATCCTGTCAATGCTCGCGAGCGTCGACGTCGTCGGCTACTACGCGGTCGCGACCAAGGTCGCCGAGGCGTTCCGGCCGCTGTCGCAGGCGTTCACGTTCGTCCTGCGGCCCTACATCGCGGCCATGCCCGTGAGCGAGGCGCGCGCGCAGGGCATCTTCCTCTATCGCCGCGTGTTCGCGCTCAACTTCGCACTCGTCATCATCATGGCGATCGCGGGCGGGCCGATCATCATTTACATGTTCGGGCCCGAGTTCGCGGCGTCGATTCCCGCGTTCCAGATCCTGCTGATCGGCCTCTGCGCGCTCGGCGGCGCCGGCGTGCTGAACGGCTACAACGTCGGCATCGGGCGCCCGGAGTTCAACAGCTACACGGCGCTCGCCGGGCTCGTCATCACGGTGATCGGCGACGTCGCGCTGATCCCCCAGTACAGCCTGATCGGCGCGGCGTGGACGTCGGCCGTCGCGTACACGGTCAAGGCACTCGCGCTCACCTACGTCTTCCTCACGACGTCCGGCATCACGTGGCCCGAGCTCATCGGGCTGAAGGAGTACTCCCCTGACGCTGCGTAAGCCACTTCCGAGCGGCCCCGAGCTGCTCGCCTGCCCGGTGTGCTACGGGCCGCTCACCCAGCGGGCCCACACGGTCCAGTGCCGGGCGTGCGCGCTCGGCTTCCCCTGCGACGACGGCATCTACGTCCTCGGCCCGTTCTTCGCGCAGAACGGCGCCGGCGACACGCCCGAGTCGGCGCGCATGGCGCGGCTCGCGAGCGAGGCGCTCGAGCTCGGCTGGGACGAGGCGCTCCGTCGCTTCACGCACGAGGTGCTGTCCGGAAAGCTGAAGCTCCCGACGCGCTCCCGCTGGGCGCGCGCGCGGGCGAAGCTCGCCGGGACGACGTGGGAGGACACGCTCCAGGACCTCGTCGATCCGACGCGCGTCGGCTGGAAGTTCCTCCTCGACCTCTCGCCGCACGCCTCGCTCCTCGTCCTCGGCCCGAGCTGGGGGACCGTCCCGCTGAGCCTCGCGCGGAACGCCGCGCACGTGGTCGTCCTCGATGGCGACGCGGACCGCCTCCGCCTGATCCAGCAGCAGGCCGCCGACGCGCGCCTCGACAACCTGACGCTCGCGCGCGTGATGGATCCGACCCGGCTGCCGGTCGCCGACGGCACGATCGATCTCGCCGTCGTCCCGGGGCTCGGCGAGTGGCTCACGGCGATCGCCGGCGACCGGCGGCTTCCGCCGACCGCGGGCCGCGATCTGCTGATGGAGCTCCGTCGCGTGCTCGTGCCCGGGGGACAGGTCTACGTCGCGACCGACAACCGGAAGAGCGTCGGCGCGCTCGTCGGCCGCCGCACCGCCGCCGGTGGCTTCTCGCCGGAGACGCTTCGCGGCGCCGCGTTCGACGCCGGCTTCGTCACCTGCGAGCTCTTCGCGCCGGTCCCGTTCCGCCACAAGTTCCACCAGGTCCTCGACCTCGACCGCACGAGCCGCATGAACTTCTGCGCCGACGCGTACCGCACGCGCGGGCGGGTCGTGCGGCCGCTCGTCAAGGCGTGGGACCGCCTGAACGGGAACGGCTCGCTCGAGCAGCACCTCTACGAATACATGCCGGGCGTCGGCGCGGTGCTCTCGACCGAGCCCGGCATCCGGTCGTTCGCCGAGCGCGTCCTCCACCACGTCGGCGCGCCGGGGGCGTCGCTCTCGCGGTACTACGTGCGGCCGAAGGGCGTCGCAGTGCTCGTCGGGGCGGCCGACGGCGACGCGCCGGGCATGATCGTCCGCCTGCCGCTCGACGAGCGCGCCGAGGCGACGTGCCGGCTCCATCACGACGCCATCCGGACGCTCGCCGCGGACGAGCGGATTCCCACGGAGCTCCGCGCGCTCTTCCCGCAGCCGATCGACGACGGGTCGTTCGAGGGACAGCCGTACTTCGCGGAGAGCGGCGTTCCAGGCGAGGTCGGGCGCGTCTACTACTCGCGCTCCACGCGCCGGTACGACCGCGCGATCGTCAGCGCGGCCGAGGTGCTCTGTGCGCTCCGCCGCGCGACCGAGACGCCGGTCCTCATGGACGCTGCGGCGCTCAATGCCCTCTGTCTGCAATGGCTGGATGAGCTCTGCGGCCTCGTCGCCGAGGAGCGCCGCGCCCCGCTCGTCGCGATGGCGCGCTTCCTCGAGCGCACACTCGCCGGCACGACGCTGCCGCTCGGCTGGCACCACGGCGACTACGACTTCGCCAACCTGCTCTACGGCCCGGACGACGCCGTGACGGGCGTGCTCGACTTCGAGGTCTTTTCGGCACGCGGGCTCCCGCTGATCGACCTGATGGTGCTGCTCGCGCGGCGCCCGATCCGTCAGCGCGGCTTCGCGTTCGGGACGCTCTTCGCCCGCGCGATCCTCGGCCGCACCCTGCCGCCGCTCGAGAAGGGAATCCTCGAGCGCGAGATGCAGACGCTCGGGGTCGACGAGGCGCTCTATCAGGCGCTCGCCCTCTGCTGCTGGCTGAACCACCTCCGCCTTCGCCGCGACACCTGGCTCGTCCGCTCGCCGTCCTGGCTCGACGAAAACCTCCACGAGGTCCTGGAGATCGTGAGGAGAACGCTGTGACCCCATTCGAGACGTCCAACGCGGCGGTTTCGACCCGCCCCGCCAGCTGGGAAGACACGCGCACCGGGCGCTTCTTCGACGCGCTCTTCGCCGCCTACTACGACGAGAGCGTCCGCTACGTCGTGCTCCGGAACTACGAGAGCTTCCCGGAGCACTTCGGCAAGGACGTCGACCTCGTCGTCCACGAGAGCGACCTCGAGCTGAGCCACGCGATCGTCCAGCGCGTCGCGCAGGCGCAGGGCCTCCAGTGGACGGTCCGCCGGAAGCGCAGCTCGCACCTCACGTACTACCTCTTCTCCGCCGACCGCGCCGGGGACGAGCCGGGCATTCTCCTCGACGTCCGTCCCGACGTCGTGCACCACGGCTTCGTCTACCTGCCGGGCACGCTCGTCCTCGACTCGCGCCGCCGCTACGACCGCTTCTTCGTCCCGTCGCCGGCGCTCGAGAGCCTCGCGATCGTCCTCCACTGCGCGCTCGACGCGAACGCCGTGCGCGTCTCCTACCGGGCGCGGCTCGAAGCGCTCGGCACGGGCGACGGCGCCGAGTTCCGTCGCGCCGCCGCCGGGGTCGTCGGCCCGGCGCTCGCCGAGGAGCTCGCCTCCGCGGTCGAGACGCGCCGCCCGGAACGCGCCGTGAGCCTCCGCGGCCGCCTCTTCCGCGCCTGCGCGCGGCGGAACCCGAAGGCGCTGTCGCGCTGGCTGCGCGCCCGCGCCGGCGCGGCGTGGGACCGCCTCACCGCGATGGTCAACCCGCCGGGGCAGATCGTGATCCTCGTCGGCCCCGACGGCGCCGGCAAGACGACGCTCGCCGGGATGGTCTGCCAGCGCTTCGCGCCGACCCGCATCCCGGTCTCGAGCGTGTACCTCGGCGCGCAGAAGCCGCTGCTCCCGACCCGACGCATCTCGCAGAAGATCCGCCGCGGCTTCAAGGACGCGAACGAGCCGAAGCCGATCAAGGACGTGAACCGCCGGCAGCGGCTCCGCGGCCTCGTCCACATCATGGCGGACAAGTGGCTCCGCTACTTCGTCCACGTCCGCCCGCGGCTCGTGCGCGGGGAGGTGGTCGTCCTCGACCGGTACTTCTACGACCTCCGCACGTACGCGCATCCGCTCGTGCGGAAGCCCTGGCTCGAGTCGCTGATCATGCACTGCATCCCCGAGCCGGCGGCCGCGTTCTGTCTCAACGCAGATCCCGCGCTGATCCAGGCGCGCAAGAAGGAGCTGACAGTCGCGGAAACGGCACGTCAGCTGGAGTGCTACCGCGGACTCCGACGATGGGTCCGCAATTTCAGTGAGGTCCCCGCGGACGGCGATCTGAACGTCGTCGTCGATGGGATGGCCCGTGAGGTGGTGCGGCTCTACGGACGGACGCGCGCGCCAAAGAAGGTAAATTGATGGACAAGCGACGCGTCTACCGCCGCGGAGCCCTCCGCATAGGGTTCCTCCTACTCCTGCTGCCGATTCTCTCGCACCGGACGCGGGCCCAGAGTGGCCTGACGACGGTCCTGTCGTTCCCGTCGATCGCCGACACCTACGTCGACGGCGGCGCGACCAGCACGAACTTCGGCAGCGATCCCGCCCTCGCCGCGGACGCGTCGCCGGTGCGCATCATCTACATGCGCTTCGCGGTGACGGGGCTGAACGGGCGGACCGTGCAGCGCGCGCGACTCAAGCTCGGCGTCAACACCGCGAGCAACGTCGGCGGCACGGTCCACCTGATCAGCAACAACTCGTGGAACGAGGGCACCGTCAACTTCGGCAACAAGCCGACGGTCGACGGCGCGGGCCTGTCGACCCTCGGCGCGGTGACGGCGGGGGCGACGGCCGAGTTCGTCCTCGACGGCTCGATCACGGCGGACGGCGTCTACAACCTCGCCATCGACACGACGAGCAGCACGAAGGTCGCGTACAACTCCGCGAACGCGACGAGCGGCGCGAAGCCGACGCTCGAGCTGACGGTCGCGGCGGCGCCGCCGACCGTCACCATCACCCAGCCGTCGAACGCCTCGAGCTTCTTCGTCGGCGATTCCGTGACGCTCCAGGGCACCGCCCGCGACAGCGCGAATGCCGACCTCGGTAGCGCGATCGTCTGGAGCTCGAACCTCGACGGTTCCCTCGGCGTCGGCAGCACGATCGCGACGTCGATCCTCCGGCAAGGCACCCACACGATCACCGCCGCGGTGACCGACAACCAGGGCGTCTCGGGATCGACCAACGTGACGCTCACGGTGAACGCCCGGCCGCCGACGAACACGGAGCCGCTGGTGTCGATCACGTCGCCGACGGCGGCCCACATGCTGGTCGCCGGCGCGCCGATCACGTTCACCGGCACGGCCAACGACCTCGAAAACGGCAACCTCACCGCGGGCCTCGTCTGGACCTCCGACCGCGACGGTGCGCTCGGGACCGGCGGCAGCTTCACGCACGCCCTCAGCGAGGGTACGCACGTCATCACCGCCCGCGTGACCGACAACGGCGGGCTCCAGGGGGTCGCGAGCGTGACCGTTGGCGTCCAGCAGGGCGTCGCGCTCGAGTTCGCGCCGACGGCCGACGCCGCGGTCGACTCGTCGATCCCGAGCACGAACCTCGGCAGCGACGCGCTGCTGCGCGCGGACGCGAACGCCGTCCGCATCTCCTACCTCCGCTTCGACGTGAGCGGGCTCGGCAGCCGGCAGATCCTCGGCGCGACGCTCCGCCTCCAGGTCGACGGCACGAGCGGCGCGGAGAGCGACAGCGGCGGCGTGCTCCACACGATCACCGACGGCACGTGGCAGGAGAACACGATCACCTTCAACAACCACCCGGCGGTCGACGGCCCGACGCTCGCGAGTGCGGGCCCGGTGTCGCTCGGCCAGACGGTCGACTTCGATGCCTCCGCCGCGGTCACCGGCAACGGCACCTACAACTTGGCGATCGTGAACCTCTCGAACGACGAGGCGGACTACCGGTCGCGCGAGGGTGGCCCGGCGCCGAAGCTCATCGTCATGGTCGCGGGCGCGCCGCCGACCGTCGCCATCACGGCGCCGGCGAACGGGGCCGTCTACTTCAAGAACGACGCGATCACGTTCACCGGCACGGCGAACGACACGGACGAGGGCGACATCGGGTCGCGCATCCAGTGGACGTCGAGCCTCGACGGTGCGCTCGGGAACGGTCCGGTGCTGAGCCTCGGGACGCTCAGCGTCGGGAGCCACACGATCACTGCGTCGGCCACCGACAACGACGGCCTCCGCGGCGAGGCGTCGATCATGGTCCGGGTCCGGAACCCGAACGCGGCCCCCGCCGTCTCGATCTCCTCGCCCGCGAATGGCGCGTCGGTCGGTGCCGGGACGCCGATCACGCTCTCCGGCAGCGCGACCGACGACTTCGACGGCAACCTGAGCGGCCAGCTCCAGTGGACGTCGAACCGGAGCGGCGCGCTCTTCACCGGCGCGTCCCGCACCATGACGCTCGCCGAAGGGACGCACACCCTGACGGCTGCGGTTACCGACTCGGATCATGCGACCGGCTCGGCGTCGGTCGTCGTGACGGTCACGCCGACGGCCCCGGCGGTCACGATCAGCGCGCCGGCGAACGGCGCGACCGCCTTCAGCGGCGCGACCGTCACGTTCAGCGGCTCGGCGACCGATGCGACCGACGGCAATCTCTCCGCCGCGCTTCGCTGGAGCTCCGACCGGGACGGCCTCATCGGCACCGGTGCGACGGTCGCGACGAACCACCTGACGGTCGGGACGCACACGATCACCGCATCGGCGGCCGACCACGGCAACCTCGTCGGCTCGGCGCACATCACGGTCGTCGTCCGGCCGCCGAACGCGCCGCCGACGCTCACGATCGAGGCGCCGACGACCGGCATGGCGCTCCTCACCGGGAAGCCGGTGATGCTCGCCGCGACGGCGACCGACGCGGAGGACGGCAACCTCGCCGCCGCGGTGCGGTGGTCGTCGAGCGTCGCCGGGAACCTCGGCACGGGCGGCGTCGTCATCGTCCCGAGCCTGGCGGTCGGCACGCACACGCTGACCGCGACCGTCACCGACCGTGACGGCGCGACCGCGACCGCGAGCGTCAACGTCAGCATCGTGACCGGCACGCTCACGTTCAACGCGGTCGCCGACACCTACGTGAACGCGAGCAAGGCGACCACCAAGTTCGGGACCGCCGCGGACCTCTGGGCGGACAACTCGCCGCTCCTCCAGGCGTTCCTCCGCTTCAACGTCACCGGCATCGGGAACCTCGGCGTGCAGCAGGCCGTCCTCCGCTTGAAGACGACCTCGAACACCCTCGCCAAGTCGAACCTCGGCGGTGAGGTGCACAGCATCACGAACAACACATGGTCGGAGTCGACGACCACGTACAGCAATCGGCCGGCGGTCGACGGGCCGACGCTCGCGACGCGCACGACGGCGGTCGCGGTGAGCACGGTCGTCGACTTCGACGTGACTCAGGGCGTACGGGCCGACGGCACCGTCAACTTCGCGCTCATCACGAGCTCGAGCGACGAGGTGATCTACGCGAGCCGCGAGGCGTCGAGCGGACAGCCGCAGCTCATCGTGACGCTCGGCGAGAACCAGGCGCCCGTCGTCCGGATCACCGCGCCGGCGAGCGGGACGAAGATCAACCCCGGCACGCCGGTCACGCTGACGGCGACCGCGACCGACGCCGAGAGCGGCGACCTGTCGAGCCAGATCCAGTGGACCTCGAGCCTCGACGGCGCGCTCGGCACGGGCGCCAGCATTCCGGTCGCCGCGCTCCGCTCCGGCGTCCACACGATCACGGCCCGCGCGACCGACGCCGGCAACAAGAGCGGCCAGGCGCAGATCACCCTCCGCGTGACGAGCCGCCCGGTCGTGACGATCACCGCGCCCGCCGACGGCGCGGTCGTCTTCCAGAGCGCGCTTCCGATCACGCTCTCCGCGACGGCGGTCGACGCCGAGGACGGCACGATCAGCAGCCACATCCAGTGGCGCTCGGACAAGGACGGCCCGCTCGCCAACGGCGCGTCGATCAGCGTGTCACAGCTCTCGATCGGGACGCACGTCCTCACCGCGTCGGCGACCGACGACGACGGCCTCACCGGCCAGGCGCAGGCGACGCTGAAGGTCCGCGGGCCGAACCAGGCGCCGCAGATCGCGATCGCGGCGCCGACCGAGGGGGCGTCCGTCCCCGCGGGCACGGCGATGACGCTCGCCGGCAGCGCGACCGACGACTTCGACGGCGACATCTCGAGCAAGATCACGTGGTCGTCGAGCCGCGACGGCGCGCTCGGGACCGGCGCGTCGCGCACCGTGACCCTGAGCGAGGGCAGCCACACGCTGACCGCGACCGTCAAGGACTCGGACAACGCGTCGAGCTCGACGCAGGTCCACGTCACGATCTCGTCCTCGCCGCCGGCCGTCACGATCACGGGGCCCGCCGCCGGCACGCGCGCCTTCAACGGTGCGACGGTCGTCTTCAGCGCGACCGCGGTCGACCCGACCGACGGCAACGTCGCGACCTCGCTCCGCTGGTCGTCGAGCCGCGACGGCGCGATCGGCAGCGGCGCCACGTTCTCGACGAACCACCTCTCGATCGGGACGCACACGATCACCGCGACCGCGACCGACGGCGGCGGTCTCACCGCGTCCGCGTCCGAGACGGTCGTCATCCGGCCGCCGAACACGCCACCCACCGTCACCATCACCACGCCGAACGACGGCAGCCAGCACCTCGCCGGCAGGGCGCTCCTCCTGAACGCGAACGCGATCGACGTCGACGACGGCGATCTCTCCGCGATGGTGCGCTGGACGTCGAGCCGCGACGGCGCCCTCGGCGTCGGCGGGACGCTCGTCGTTCCGAACCTCACCGCGGGCGCGCACACGATCACGGCCGCGGTCACCGATCACGACGGCATGTCGAGCACCGCGACCATCACGGTGACGATCGTTCCCGCGACGCTCACCTTCAGCGCGATCGCCGATACCTACGTCGACGCGTCGGCGACCGCCAGCTCGAAGTTCGGCGCGTCGACGACGCTCTGGGCGGACAGCTCGCCCGTGAAGCAGGCGTTCTTCCGCTTCTCCGTGACGGGGATGGGGAACTTCGGCGTCCAGCAGGCCATCCTCCGGCTGAAGGCCGACTCGGGCAAGACGGCGCCGAGCCCGATCGGCGGCAGCGTCCACCTGATCACCAACAACACGTGGTCGGAGGCGGCCACGACGTTTGCGACGCGGCCGGCGATCGATGGGCCGGCGCTCGCCACCCGCAGCACAGCGGTCACGGCCGGAGCGGTCGTCGACTTCGACGTCACACCGGCGATCTCCGGCAACAACACGTACAACTTCGCGCTCGACACGACCTCGGCCGACGAGGTCGTGTACGCGAGCCGCGAGGCGGCGAGCGGCCAGCCGCAGCTCATCGTGACGCTCGGCGAGAAGCAGGCCCCGGTGGTCCGCATCACCGGACCGGCGAGCGGGTCGCGCTACATGCCCGGCGCCACGGTCTCGTTCTCGGGCATCGCCAAGGACGCGGAGGACGGGGACATCTCGAGCCAGATCCACTGGCAGTCGGACCGCGACGGCGCGCTCGGCGCCGGCGCGACGCTCGACGTCTCGAACCTCTCGCCCGGCACGCATGTGGTCACCGCGCACATCGTCGACGCGAGCGGACTGAGCGCCCAGGCGCAGATCACGGTCGCCGTGGCGCATCCGCCGATGGTGTCGATCCTCGCGCCCGCCGAGGGGTCGATCTTCTTCACCGACCAGCTCCCCGTGAGCTTCACCGGCTTCGCGACCGACGTCGAGGACGGGAACCTGAACAGCGGCATCCAGTGGCGCTCCGACCGCGACGGCGCGCTCGCCGCGGGCGCGAACATCAGCGCGTCGCTCTCGGTCGGCACGCACGTCATCACGGCCTCGGTCACCGACGCCGACCACCTGACGGGTCAGGCCCAGATCACGATCCGCGTCCGGAACCACAACGCGCCGCCGACGATCCACATCCTCTCGCCGGCGGACGGCGGCGCGGTCGGCGCCGGCTCGACCGCGACGCTGTCGGTGAGTGCGATCGACGACTTCGACGGCGACATCTCGAGCCAGGTCCGCTGGTCCTCGAGCAAGGACGGGCAGCTCTTCACGGGCGCATCGCGTACGATCCTGCTCTCCGAGGGGAGCCACACCCTCACCGCGACGGTAACCGACTCCGACGGCGCGATGGTCTCGACCCAGGTGCACCTGACCGTCACGCCGACGCCGCCCGTGGTCACGATCACGGCGCCGGCCGAGGGGACGCGCGCCTTCACGGGCGTCAACATGACGTTCACGGCGACCGCGATCGACGCCACCGACGGCAACCTCTCGGGCGGCATCCGCTGGACGTCCGACCGCGACGGCCTCCTCGGCTCGGGCGCGACCCTCACGACTTCGCATCTCACCGCCGGCACGCACACGATCACGGCGTCCGCGAGCGACACGGGCGGTCTCGTCGGGATGGCGCAGCGGTCGGTCGTCATCCGCCCGGCGAACGTCCCGCCGGTGGTCACCATCCGCTCCCCGGGCGACGGCGCGACGCTCCTCGCCGCGAAGCCGGTCGTCCTCGGCGCGACCGCGCTCGACACGGAGGACGGCGACATCAGCGGTGGCATCCGCTGGTCGTCGAGCAAGGACGGCGCGCTCGGCAACGGTGCGACGGTCGTCCGGCCCTCGCTGTCCGCGGGGACGCACGTCCTGACGGCGAGCGTGACCGACAACGACGGCGCCACCAGCAGCGCGAGCGTCACGGTGAACGTCGTCGCCGGCACGCTGACCCTTCCGGCGGTCGCCGACACGTACGTCGACGGCGGCACGCCGACCAAGAACCTCGGCACGCAGACGAGCGTGCTCGCCGGCACCGCGCCCGACCGGCAGGCGTTCTTCCGCTTCCAGGTGACGGGCGTCGGTACGCTGAAGGTCCAGCAGGCGCTCGTCCGCCTGACGGTCGGCTCGGCCACCGCCGACGCGAGCGCCGTCGGCGGCACGCTCCGCTCGATCACGAACAACGCCTGGTCGGAGGCCGCGACCATCTACACGAACCGCCCGGCGGTCGACGGCGCCGTCCTCTCCACCAAGGCGAAGGTCGCTGCCAAGGCGGTCGTCGACTTCGACGCGACGCCGGCGGTGACTGCGGACGGCACCTACAACTTCGCGCTCGTCAGCACCTCGTCCGACTTCGTGCGCTACAACACGCGTGAGGCGTCGAGCGGGAAGCCGCAGCTCATCCTGACGCTCACCCAGAACACGGCCCCGGTCGTCAACATCACGGCGCCGCTCCCGAACGCGACCGTCAACATCGGCGCGCCGGTCACCTTCAACGCGACCGCGAACGACGCCGAGAGCGGCAACCTCGCCGCGTCGATCCAGTGGTCGTCGAACCTCGACGGCGCGCTCGGTACGGGCGCGTCGCTCGCGATCTCGACGCTCCGCCCGGGCGTCCACACGATCACCGCGAAGGTGACCGACGCCGGCGGTCTCACCGGTCAGGCGCAGATCATCCTCAACGTCGGCCACGTGCCGGCCGTCACGATCACGTCGCCGCGCGACCGGGCGGTGTTCTTCACGGCCCAGCTCCCGATCACGTTCACGGGCAGCGCGACCGACTTCGAGGACGGCAACATGACCGGCCGGCTCCAGTGGAGCTCGGACAAGGACGGGCCCCTCGGCACGGGCCCGGCGGTCACTCGCTCGCTCACGATCGGGACCCACACGATCACCGCGTCGGTGACGGATACGAACGCGCAGACCGGTCAGGCGCAGATCGTGATCAAGGTCCGCGGCCCGAACGTCGCGCCCGTCATCAACATCACGGCGCCGGCGGACGGCTCGTCGGTTCCCGCCGGCACGCCGGTGACGCTCACGGCGAGCGCGACCGACGACTTCGACGGCGACATCTCGAGCCTCGTCAACTGGAGCTCGAGCCACGACGGCGTCCTCTTCACGGGCGCAAGCAAGACGCTCGTCCTGAAGGAGGGCTCGCACACGATCACGGCGGCCGTGTCCGACTCGGACGGCCTCCGCTCGACGGCGCAGATCGCGTTCACGGTCACGCCGACACCACCGGTCGTGACGATCGCGACCCCGGCGCCGAATGCCGTCCTCTTCCAGGACGCCGCGGTCTCCTTCAACGCCACGGCGCTCGACGCGACCGACGGTGACCTCTCGTCGTCCCTCGTCTGGACGTCCGACCGCGACGGCCAGATCGGCACGGGGGGCAGCTTCGCCACCGCGATGCTGTCGCCGGGCGTCCACACGATCACGGCGAGCGCGACCGACGCCGGCGGCCTCGTCGGCACGGCGACGCTCTCCGTCCGGGTGATCCGCATCCCGACCGTCCAGATCCTCCTGCCGACGCCGAACGCCGGCTACCTCACCGGGAACGACGTGACCTTCTTCGCGACCGCCGAAGACCGCGTCGACGGCGACGTGTCCTCGAGCCTCGTCTGGACGTCGGACCGTGACGGCCAGATCGGGACGGGTGCGACCTTCACGAAGAACAACCTCAGCATCGGGACGCACGTCGTCACCGCCAAGGCGAAGAACAGCGAGAACAACTTCGGCACGGCGCAGGTGACCCTGGTCGTCCACGTCGGGACGCTCACGTTCGACCCGATCGCCGACACCTACGGGGACGAGGCGTTCCCGACCACCAAGTTCGGGACCGCGACCGAGCTCGGGGTCGGCAGCACGTCGCCGACCCGCAAGCAGGCGTTCCTCCGCTTCGCCGTCAGCGGGATCAACGGGTTCCCGGTCGTCGATACCAAGCTCCAGATGGTGGTCGGCACCTCGAGCACGTCGGACGGCGGCGTCGGCGGGACCGTCAACGCCATCACGAACAACACCTGGTCCGAGGCCACGACGACCTGGACGAACCGGCCGACGGTCGACGGCCCGACGCTCGGGGCGGTCAACCTCCCGGTGACCCAGGGCCAGCACGTCGAGTTCGACCTCGGTGCGAGTGCCGTAACCGCCGACGGCACCTTCAACTTTGCCCTGTCGAGCGCGAGCTCGAACGCCGGCAAGTACGAGAGCCGCGAGTCGCTGACGGTCGCGAACCGGCCGCACCTGGTCGTCATGCTCGGCCAGCCGTCGACGCAGCACCTCCCGCAGGTGCGGATCACCGCGCCGGCGCCGGCCGCTCAGCTCTTCGACGACCAGCCGGTCGCGATGACCGCGACCGCCAACGACATGCACGACGGTGACATCAGCGCCAACGTCGTGTGGACGTCGAGCCGTGACGGTGCGCTCGGCACCGGGGGCACGCTTTCGAAGCTCCTGAGCCGCGGGACGCACACCCTCACGGCGTCGGCCCGCAACGCGAGCGGCCTCGCCGGCGTCGCGTCCGTGGCGGTCACGATCGTCGATCGGCCACCGGCGGTCACGATCACCACGCCGGCGGACGGGAAGCAGTTCCCGGTCGGCTTCGCCGCGGCCTTCTCGGCGACCGCCACCGACAACCTCGACGGCGACCTCGGCGCGACCATCGCCTGGACGTCGGATCGCGACGGCGCGCTCGGCACCGGCCGGTCGATCACCAAGTCGAACCTGAGCGCCGGCGACCACCGCATCACCGCCACCGTCCGGAACAGCCTCGGCACGACGGGCAGCGCGTCGATCCAGATCTCGGTCGGAAATGCCGCGCCGAAGCTCACGCTCACGGCCCCGGCCGACGGGACGAGCGTCAGCGAGGGCACGGTCGTGACCTTCTCGGGCACCGCCACCGACCTCGAGGACGGTGACCTGACTGCGCAGATCGCTTGGGTTTCCGACCTCCAGGGTCCGCTCGGGACCGGCGGCAACGTGGCCGCCGAGCTGACCGCGATCGGCACGCACCACGTGACCGCCACCGTCGCCGACACGACCGGCCTGACGCGTTCGGCGTCGGTCAGCGTGACCGTCACCGCCGCGCCGCCGACCCTCGTCATCGTGTCGCCGGCCGACGGCTACTCGACGTCGGGCTCGATCAGCTTCAGCGGCACCGCGCACGACTTCAAGGACGGCGACCTCTCGTCGCGGATCAAGTGGACGTCGAACGTGGCGGGCCTCCTCGGCACGGGCGGGACCATCACGGCCTCGCGCATGACCTCGGGGCGCCACATCATCACCGCCTCGGTCACGGACAACGACGGCCTCACCGCCACGCAGACCATCACGATCGCGATCGGCAACACGCCGCCCGCGGTCACGATCCTGCAGCCCGTCACCGGGGCGAGCGTGCCCGCGGGCACGGCGATCGCCTTCCAGGGCTCGGCAATCGACAGCATCGACGGCGACGTGAGCGCCCGCATCAAGTGGTTCTCGAACCTGAACGGCCAGATCGGCACGGGCTCGACCTTCAGCACGGCGAGCCTCGCGCGCGGGACGCACGTGATCACCGCGTACGCGGCCGACGCGTCCGGCATCTCCGGGTCGGACTCGATAGTCGTCAGCATCACCGGCTCGGCGGCGTCACAGGCGCCGCAGGTGACGATCACGGCGCCCGGCACCGGGACCACCGTCGACATCGGCCAGTCGGTCACCTTCTCCGCGACCGCGGTCGGCCGGAACGGCGACCTTTCGGCCACGCTCTCGTGGGTCTCCGATCAGGACGGGCTCATCGGCTCGGGCGCGCACTTCAGCGCGTCGACGCTCTCGCCCGGCAACCACCGCATCACCGCCTCGGCGACCGACAACGCCGGCATCGTCGCGAGCGCGAGCATCACGCTCACGGTGAACGCGTCGTCGGTCAGCTTCCCCGCCGTCGCGGACGTGTACAGCGACAAAACGCCGGCGAACGTCGCGACGAACTTCGGCACCGCGACGGTTTTGCGCCTCAGCAGCTCGCCGCTCCAGCGGCCGTACCTGCGCTTCGTGGTGTCGAACCTCGCCCCGGGCCCGATCCAGCGCGCGGTCGTGCGCCTGCAGACGACCGCGGCGGCGAACTCCGGCACCGACCTGGGCGGCGAGATCCACACCGTCACGGATCCGTGGGACGAGCTCACGGTCACGGACAACGTCAAGCCGGCGGTCGACGCCGCGATCATCTCGACCGTGGCCGGGCCGATCGTGCCCTCGCAGAACGTCGACTACGACGTGACCTCGATCGTCACGGGCAACGGGACCTACAACTTCGCCATCAAGGCGACGTCGACGGACCGCGCCGAGTTCGTCTCGCGCGAGGGCGGCGCGGGCGCCCCGCAGCTCGTGATCTTCCGCCAGGCGCCGACCGGCACCCGGCCGCTCGTCCACATCACGGCGCCGTCGGACGGCGCCGTGGTCGCGAGCGCGACCGCGATGACCTTCAGCGCGACCGCGACCGACCCGCAGGACGGGAACGTCGCGAGCTCGCTCGTGTGGCGGTCCGACAAGGACGGCATCCTCGGTACCGGCGCGTCGATCAACGCCACGCTCAGCACCGGGAACCACGTCATCACGGCGACGGCGACCGACGCGAACAACAACACCGGCACCGACCTCGTGCACGTCACGGTCGGCACCGGCGGCCCGACCGTCACGATCATTACACCCGTCAACAACGCGAGCGCGCCGATCGGCCAGCAGGTCGTCTTCATCGGCACCGCGTTCGACACGAAGGACGGCGACCTGTCGTTCTCGCTCCAGTGGTCGTCGAACATCGACGGCACCCTCGGCACCGGCCCGTCGTTCACGCGGACGCTCAGCGCCGGCACGCACACGATCACGGCGACGGTGGTCGACAGCGACACCAACCGCGGCAGCGCGACCGCGAGCTTCACGGTCACGACGACGCGGGTCGGCTACGAGGACTTCGCGTTCAGCTCGGCGATCGAGGTCGCGCTCGACAAGGCGACCGCGACGAAGCCGCAGTCGAAGCTCTGGTACACGCCGGAAGGCATCTGGTGGGGCACGTTCTTCGTCGCGTCGAAGAGCGAATATCACATCCACCGGATGGACACGGCGACGCAGAGCTGGATCGACACTGGCGTCGTGATCGACGACCGCGGCAAGAGCCGCCAGGACTGCCTCTTCGAGGAAGCGACCAACAAGCTGTACGTGGCGTCGCGCTTCGGCTTCAACACCTCGCCGCCGCAGAACCGCCTCTACCGCTACACCTATTACCCCGGCGCGCAGACGTACGTCCTCGACGCCGGCTTCCCGGTGAACATCGACGGCGGCGGGTGCGAGGCGCTCACCATCGCCAAGGACACGACCGGTACGCTCTGGATCGCGTACATGGTGAACGGACAGCTCTTCGTGAACTCGACGGTCGGCGGCGACGACCGGACCTGGGGTACCCCGTTCACCCCGCCATCGCCCATGGGCGGGACGGTCGGGTCCGTGGACGACGACGCCGCGGTCGAGAAGATCGCCGGTGGCAAGGTCGGCATCTTCTGGTCGAACCAGCACACGACCTCGTTCTACTTCTCGACGCACATCGACGGGCATCCGGCGACGGAATGGACGCAGGAGCTCGTGGGGCAGGGTACGAGCCTCGCCGACGACCACTTCAACATGAAGGTCGCCTCCGACGGGCGCGTGTTCGTCGCGGCGAAGACGAGCCGCACCGCACCCGGGCAGACGCTCGTCGGCCTCTTCGTGCGCGCCACCAACGGCACGTGGTCGCCGCTCATCAAGGTCGCCAACGTCGACTACGACCCGACGCGGCCGAACGTCGTCCTCGATGAGGTGAACCGCAAAGTCTACGTCATGTACGCGTCGTTCTTCTCGGACGTCTACTACAAGGTCGCCGACATGGACGCGCTCGTGTTCGACGCGAACGGCGTCGGCATCCCGCTCATGGTGAGCGGCACGCACCCGATCGACCCGAACTCGGGCGGCCCGGGCGGCATCAACAACCCGAGCACGACGAAGCAGGTCGTCGACGAATCGACGGGCGTGCTCGTCATCGCGTCCACGACCGAGACACTCAAGTACTGGCACAACTGGATCCTCCAGCCGCGCCCGCGACCCGAGGTCGTCATCACCTCGCCCGCGACCGGCATCAAGGTAAAGACCGGCTCGTCCGTGAGCTTCACGGGCATCGCCTCGAGCCTCGACGGCGTGCTCACCCAGAACCTCACCTGGACGTCGAGCCGCGACGGCGCGATCGGCAGCGGTGGCAGCTTCACGAAGTCGAACCTCAGCGCCGGGACGCACACCATCACGGCGTCGGCGACCGACAGCCACAAGCTCACCGGCACGGCGACCGTCCAGCTCGTCGTCGAGAACGACGCGCCGCCGGTCATCACCATCAACTCCCCCACGACGGGCCAGAAGTTCCGGCCCGGTCAGACGATCACTTTCTCCGGCACGGCCATCGACTCGATCGACGGCGACCGGACCTCGACCATGACCTGGACGTCGGACCGCGACGGTGCGCTCGGGACCGGCGGCAGCTTCACGCGCTCGAACCTGACCATCGGCCGCCACACGATCACCGTCCAGGCGACCGACCTCGGCGGGCTCACCCGGACGGCGACGCTCGTCATCGACGTCGCGAACGTATCCGCCCCGACGCTGACCCTCACCTCGCCGCCGACCGGCAAGAAGTACGCCTTCGGCGCCGCGGTGCCCTTCGCCGCCACGGCGAGCGACACCTTCGATGGCGACGTCTCGTCGAAGGTCGCGTGGAGCTCCGACCGCGACGGCTCGATCGGCCAGGGCGGCAACTTCAGCCGCGCCACGCTCACCCGCGGCGTCCACAACATCAGCGCCGCGATCACCAACACCGCGGGCCTCTCGGCCTTCGCAAGCACCACGGTCTCGATCGAGGACGACGCGCCGCCGGTCGTCGCGATCACGGCGCCCACGAAGGCCCTCTTCGCGCAGGGCAAGCCGGTCACCTTCACCGGCACCGCGATCGACTCGATCGACGGCGACCGCACGTCGACCATGACCTGGACGTCCAACCGCGACGGCCAGATCGGCACGGGTGGCACGGTCACGACCTCGAGCCTCTCCGTCGGCATGCACACGATCACGGCGGCGGCGACCGACCTGAACGGCCTCACGGGCGTCGCGCAGGTGACGCTCGAGGTCCGCGTCCAGCCGGCGCCGACCGTCACCATCACCGCGCCCGCGGACAACACGAAGGTCCTCTTCACCAACCTCGTGACCTTCACCGCGACCGCGACCGACACGATCGACGGCGACATCGGCACGAGCCTCCGGTGGACGTCGGACCGCGACGGCAACCTCGGCACCGGCCCGACGATCACGACGAGCACGCTCTCGATCGGCCAGCACACGATCACCGCGACCGCGACGAACAGCGGGCCGCTCTCCAGCTCGGCGGTCGTTCACCTGAACGTCGCCTCGGGCCCGCAGATCAGCATCTTCCAGCCGGCCGACGCGTCGGTCTTCGCCCAGGGCGATGCGATCACGTTCAGCGGCCTCGCCTTCGACTTCGAGGACGGCGACGTCTCCTCGCGCCTCCAGTGGACGTCGAGCCGTGACGGCGCCCTCGGCACCGGCGCGAGCCTCGTGCTCTCGACCCTCAGCCGCGGCGTCCACACGATCACGGTCTCCGCGACGGACAACGACGGCAACACGGCGTCGGTCACCTTCTCGCTCGAGGTCGTGGCGCGTCCGACGGTCTTCATCACCGCGCCGGCGAGCGGCACGGTCTTCAACTTCGGTGAGGCGATCGCGTTCACCGGCTTCGCCACCGATCCGGTCGACGGGAACCTGAACACCACCATGACGTGGACCTCGAGCCTCGACGGTGCGCTCGGCACGGGCGCGTCGCTCTCCGTCTCGACGCTCCGCTCCGGGACGCACACCATCACCGCGAAGGCGACGAACCGCCGGAACCTGAGCGGCCAGAAGACGATCACGGTCGTCGTCAACGACCCGCCGGTGGTCACGATCACGGCGCCGATCGACGGCGGCCGCGCCACCCAGGGCACGGCGGTCACCTTCACCGCGACCGCGACCGACCGCGAGGACGGTGACCTCGCCACGCACCTCGTCTGGACGTCCAGCCGCGACGGCGCCCTCGGCAACGGCGGCTCGATCACGGTGTCGACGCTCAGCGCCGGGGTGCACACGATCACCGCGACCGCGACCGACAGCGGCGGGCGGAGCACGTCGGCGACGCGAACCTTCACGATCTCCGGGAAGCCGACCGTCCGCATCACGACGCCGGCGAACGGCACGCGCCTGAACATCGGCGACAGCCTGACGCTCACCGGCACGGCGAGCGACTTCGAGGACGGCGACCTCTCGAGCCAGCTCGCCTGGACCTCCGACCACGACGGCGCGCTCGGCACGGGCGCGACGATCACGGCGAGCCTCACCGCCGGCACGCACACGATCACGGCCCGGGTCGTCGACCACGACGGCAACAGCGGCCAGGCGGTCGTGACGGTCGTCTTCAACGCGCCGCCGATGGTCCACGTCACGGCGCCGGCCAACAACGCGAACTTCGGCCACGCGGTGCCGGTCGTCTTCACGGCGATGGCGACCGACCCCGAGGACGGCGACGTGTCGCCCTCGGTCGTGTGGAGCTCGAACCGCGACGGCAGCCTCGGCACCGGGGCGACCATCAGCGTCGCGACCCTCAGCTCCGGCACGCACATCATCACCGCGACCGCGACCGACGCGCAGCACGCGACGGCCAGCGCGGCGATCTCGATCGTCGTCAACGGGGCGCCGGTGGTGACGATCACCGCGCCGACCACCGGCACGAACTTCCTCCCCGGCGCCACGGTGAGCTTCACGGCCACGGCGCAGGACTTCGAGGAGGGCGACATCTCGAGCCGCATCACCTGGTCGTCGAACCGCGACGGCACCCTCGGTGGGGGCGGCACGATCAGCACGAGCACGCTCTCGGTCGGCACGCACACGATCACGGCGTCGGCGACCGACAGCGGCGGCAAGTCGGGCAGCATGCAGGTGACGATCACCGTGAACACGCCGCCGACCCTCACGATCACCGGGCCGGCGAACAACGCGAGCTACGAGCCGGGCGCGCCGGCGACCTTCACGGCGACGGCCAGCGACGTCGAGGACGGCGATCTCACCTCGCGCATCACCTGGACGTCGAGCCGCGACGGTGCCCTCGGGACGGGCGGCTCCGTCACCACGAGCGCGCTCTCGACGGGCACGCACACGATCACGGCGTCGGTCACCGACAACATCGGGAAGACGGTCACGTCGACCGTGACGATCACGGTCAACGCGACCCCGACCGTCCACATCACGGCGCCGGCGAACAACGCGAGCCCGGAGCCGGGTGCACCGGTCACCTTCACGGCGAATGCCGTCGACGCCGAGGACGGCGATCTCAGCACGGGCATCGTCTGGACGTCCGACCGGGACGGCCTCCTCGGCACGGGGGCCAGCATCACGAAGACGACGCTCTCGACCGGCACGCACACGATCACGGCGGCCGCCACGGACCTCGGCGGCAAGCGCGGCACGGCGTCGATCACGGTCGTCGTCAACGCGACGCCGACGGTCGCGATCAGCGCGCCGGCGAACAACTCCACCTACGAGCACGGCGCGCCGGTCACCTTCACCGGCACGGCGAGCGATCCCGAGGACGGGAGCCTGACCTCGGGCCTCGTCTGGACGTCCGACCGCGACGGCCAGATCGGCACGGGCGCCACGATCATCGTCGCCACGCTCAGCTCCGGGACGCACACCATCACGGCAGCGGCGACCGACGCGGGCGGCAAGACCGGCCGGGCGACCGTGACGGTCGTCGTCAACTCGACCCCGACCATCTCCATCACGGCGCCGTCGACCGGGAGCACCTACGAGCACGGCGCGCCGATCACCTTCACCGGCACGGCGACCGACCTCGAGCAGGGCAACATCACGTCGGCCCTCGTCTGGACGTCGGACCGCGACGGCCAGATCGGTACGGGCTTCACGTTCTCGACCGCGCTGCTCTCCTCGGGCACGCACGTGATCACCGCGTCCGCGACCGACGCCGGCAACAAGAC
>Ga0070741_10002036_pt1 | contig 56583 bp, 45 predicted proteins | sample Coa_R1_4_FD_66440 | JGI IMG/M metagenome (GOLD analysis project Ga0070741, IMG submission 66440) | Surface soil microbial communities from Centralia Pennsylvania, which are recovering from an underground coalmine fire - Coalmine... | ecosystem: Environmental > Terrestrial > Soil > Unclassified ... | reverse complement strand
CTTTTGGACCGATCACCTGGCTCGATCCAGCTGGAGACAACGATTACAACGGCTTCTCCGCGCGCCTGGAGCATCGATTCGGCGGTGGATTATATTTCCTCAATTCGTTCACTTGGTCGAAGGCAATGGGCGACTCCGAGCAGGCGCTCGAATACTATCCCGGCTACTATCAGGCCAATCCGCAGAACATTCGAAATCTAGCGGGCGAGCGCGGCCCGTCTAGCTTCGACGTCGAATTCGTGAACGTGACCAGCATTGTCTATCAGCTTCCCTTTGGCAAAGGCCGCAAGTTTGGGTCGAATATGAACCCGGTACTCGATGCTCTTCTCGGCGGATGGGAACTAAATACGGTTAACACCGCGAATACGGGATCGCCGATCGACGTTTCGTATTCGCCGTCAGCGGCAAACGACGTAACAGGCCTGACGAACGACTACCGGGGCGAAGCGATTCTGCGTCCGAATGTCACGGGCTCCGCCGCAACCGGCCAAACAACAGCGCAGATGGTGAACAACTACTTTGCCGGCTACACGTTCAGCACGCCTCCGGCATACGCGCCTTTCGGCAATGTGGGACGGAACTCATTCCGCGCGCCCGGCCTGTGGCAATGGGACTTGGGCGCATATAAGAACTTCCGGATTATGGAACGAGTGCAGCTACAGTTCCGGTCCGAGTTCTTTAACGTGCTGAATCACACGAATTTCGGCTTGCCAACAGCGGTTTCGACCAGCACATCGTTCGGGCAAATTCGCACAACTTATGCGCCCAGACAGATTCAGTTGGCGTTGAAAGTGTTGTTCTGATCGGCGAAAATTTAGTTTGCGCCGCCGCGCCCGGCGGGTGCATCGGAGGCAGGTCTTGCCAGGATTTCTTTGATCAGCGGTCCCAATTTCATAAATTCGTCGATGTCGGCGGGCTTGCGGAAATAATCCGCAACGCCGAATTCGGGGGCCCGCATTCGATCGCTGGGGGAATTGGAAGAACTGACAACGACTACGGGAACTTTTCCGCCTTTCGGATGCGCTCGCAAGATACGTAGAAGATCCCAGCCGCTGCCCTTGGGAAGATTGAGATCCATCAGGATCACGTCAGGGCAGTGACTGGTGTCACCGATGCCTTCGATGCAATTTCTGGCGAACTCAAAGTCGGCGGCAACATCCAGAACGTACCGCAAGCCGCTGGCATCGAGGGCCTCGCGGACAAGTTCCACGTCCGCGATATTATCCTCGACCAAGAGTACTCTCACCATCTTTAATTCTCTAACTCTGCTCCTTCGAACGCAAAAGAAAACGTGGCTCCTTCTCCAGGCGTGCTGGTGGCCCAGATGCGGCCGTTATAACGCTCGACAATACGCTTACAGATAGCTAGGCCCAACCCAGTACCTGGATATTCACCCCGATGAAGCCGCTTAAAGAGGCCGAATATATGGCCCGCGAACTCTTGCTTGAACCCAATTCCATTGTCGCGCACCGAAATAATCCATTCATTATTCAGTCGCTCTGAAAAGATATGGATGATAGGAGTTACTCCAGGTTTCGCATATTTCAGCGCATTTGAAATCAAATTCTGAAACAACTGCGTAAATTGCGTTTCATCACCCATCACCACAGGAAGCGAGGAGATTTCGACAATCGCCTGCTTTTCGTCGATCCCTGAGCGGAGCACTTCCAGCGCCTGCTCAGCCGCCGACTGGAGATTGACGGGCTGCGAGACGAAGTCGCCCGCATGCACGGCGCGCCCAAACGAAAGAAGATCTTCAATCAGCTTTTGCATGCGGCTGGCGCCGCCAGTGATGAAGTCGGCATATTTCGCTATCTGGTCTGGCGACACAGTATTCAAGCGCTTAACCAGGAGCTGAGAATAAGAGTTCACCATGCGCAGCGGCTCCTGCAGATCGTGGCTGGCAACAAACGCGAACTCTTCCAACTCGCGATTTACCCGCTCTATCTCTCTACGGGATTTGACTTGCTCAGTCATGTCATAGGCAACGGCAACGAGGCCGCGAATGCTTCGATCCGAATTTCGCAGCGGTTGGAAATTCACGTCGAACCAGTGGTCTTCCGCCTGTCCATCATTGTTGGAATCATATGGGACGTGCCATTCCTTGCCGTAAAAGGGTTCGCCGTGCTCGACTACCTGGCGAAAGGCTTCCCATACGTGAGCAGGCAGATCGGGAATGACATCGGCAATTTTACGGCCCAGCAAGTGACGGCCCTGGACTAGCTGGTGATAGGATGCGTTCGCCAGCTCGTAGACAAAGTCCGGCCCACTCAGAACGCAGATCGCTACAGGAGCTTGCGCAAAAATTTGATTTAGCTGTTCGATGGAATGGCGCCGTTCACGGTGTATCTGAAGAGTTCCACGCACGCGGGCGAGCAGTTCACGGGCCGTAAAAGGCTTGACAATATAATCCGCTGCGCCGGCTTCCCGGCCTTCCGCGCTTGCTTCTTCTCCAGCTCTGGCGGAAAGAAATACCACGGGAATGGAGCGAGTTAGTGGATTTGAGCGCAGTTGTTCAAGTAGAGCGAAGCCGTCCATCTCCGGCATCATGACGTCGGAAACAATCAGATCGGGCGGGCGTTCGATGGCGGCGTTAAGAGCCTCGCGCCCGTTCGAAGTAACTACGACGTCGTATTCGGGGGCAAGCAGGCGCTGAACATAGCCGCGCATGTCTGCGTTGTCGTCCGCCAGCAAAATGCGGCCAAGCGGACTCCCGGTACGTTGGCGGACCGGCGGCGCTGGAAGGCCTTCCGCGCCAGGACCATCTATTTGCGGAAGCCAACCCAGCGCTTCTCGCACATACGCGTTTTCCAAAGAGAGACTGGAGCTAGGGACCAGATCGATGGCGGCGGCTTCAGAAGCTTTGCCTGCCGCCACCAGTGGAATGGAAACGGTAAATGTCGTGCCCTCACCGAGATCGCTCGAGACAGATACAGTTCCACCATGCAACCGAACTAGCTCATGCACGAGTGCCAAACCGATTCCGGTGCCTTCGTAAGTCCGCGCGCGGACGCCTTCCACGCGATAAAAACGTTCGAATAAGCGCGGCAGTGAGGCAGGAGATATACCAATTCCCGTATCCGAAACGGAAAACTTGATGTAACCGTCCTCTTCGCGGAGGCGCACAGTGACGGCGCCTTCAAACGTGTATTTCAGCGCGTTGGAGAGCAGATTTAGAACAATTTTTTCCCACATCTCGCGATCGACATAGGCGAACTGCGACAGTGGTGGGCAATCGACTATAAAGTTAAGTCCCGCGCGCTCCATCGCAGAGCGAAAAGTGGAGGCAAGCTCGGCAGTAAATACGTATAGATTTGTGGCCTGCGGCTGCGTCATCATGCGGCCTGCTTCAATGCGCGAAAAATCGAGCAGGGCGTTAACCAGCTTTTGAAGCCGCAGACCGTTGCGCTGAACTAGCTCCAATGCATTTCGATCCAGAGAAGGAATGGATTCAGGGTCACGGCGAAGAAGATCGTCCAGCGGCCCCAGCATTAGCGTTAGCGGCGTGCGAAATTCATGGCTGACGTTGGAGAAAAATGTGGTTTTGGCTCGATCCAATTCGGCAAGAGTTTCGGCACGTTCACGCTCATCTTCGTAGGCCTTTGCACTGGTTAGCGCGGAGGCAATTTGAGATGCAAGCAGTCCCAGGAAATCTCGATAAGGGTCGTCGTAAGGCCGGTGCGGATTCAGAGCGGTAATGAGGACCGCTGAATTTCCAATTTGGGTGGACGGATTAATGGGTAGCAGTACCGCGCGCTTAGGTGGCTGGGTCCAAGCACCGGTAGGAATGTCAACGTTATCGGGCAGATCAGCGACGGTTGCAGACTGACCGCCATTGAGAACCGCTTCAATGGGCCAGATGGCCGGAGATTCGAACTGAATAACGGAGGGCGCTAGAATGTGCCCGACAGCGATACCGGAGGCGCCCATCAGAGTAGCGTGGTTTTCACCGGGCCGCCGCAGATACAGGAGCGCAAAGGGAAGATCACGAAAGTTGGTTGCGAGCGCAGCCGCGCTGTTGGCACAGGCGTCGGCTATTGTTCTGACGTCGATAGTTCGCGCCGCCAATTCCCGCTGAAGCGCCAAGCGTCGAGCGCCGATGATGCGCTCTGTATCGTCTGTGTTTGCGCAAAAAATTCCTCGGGTTTCGCCTTGATCGTTAGGCAAGGGACTGTACGAAAACGTGTAATAGGTTTCCTCGGGGTAACCGCTGCGCTCCATCATCAGAAAGAGCGCCTCATCGTAGGTTCCCTGATTTTGGGCAATGGTGGAAAACACGCGTGGTTCTATCTGCTCCCAGATTTCATGCCACACTTCCGATGCCGGCTTGCCCAAGGCATGCGGATGCTTGCCTCCGAGAATGGCGCGATAAGGATCGTTATAAATGTTGATTAGGTCGTCACCCCACCAGACGAACATCGGCTGGCTTGACGTCAGTAAAATGCGAACGGCCGTTTTTAGCGACAAGGGCCATTTTTCAGGGATGCCCAAGGGCGTTTTTGACCAATCGAAGCCACGGATCATCCCGCCGAGTTCGCCGCCCCCGGAAAGGAACGAGAGATGAGGCACGGCGGGTTCGGAGCCGGTTTCAGTTGGAACAATCATGCTCACTCATGTAGTATCAGCTTGACATTCAGGAAGCCCGCCGATTGGGCTTTTGAACACGACGACCAAATCCTAAGCACAAAATATACAAAAATTGTGAATCGCGGAAGCGCGAATAGGACACTAACGGCGAAGGAGTATGCGATGTTACACAAACTGGTTGCGGTCATTCCGTTGCTGGTGCTTCCATTGCGATCCATTGCCGATCAAGCGGATACGGAGCGCCTGGCCGCCTCTGCCACAGTCATCAATGAGATCATGACCGCCGGGGACAAGGCCATCCCGGGAAGTGTATTTGGCAAAGCCTATTGCGTGGTGGTGATCCCGAACATGAAAAAGGCCGGGTTTATCTTTTCGGGCAAGTACGGACGCGGGTTTGCTTCCTGCCGGGGCCCTCATGGCGGTTGGACTGCTCCCGGGGCAATGCGCGTTGAAGGCGGTGGATTTGGTTTGCAGGCTGGAGGAAGCGAAACGGATATCGTGATGCTGGTGATGAGCGAACGGGGAATGAAAGGCATCTTGGCGAGCAAGTTCACATTGGGCGGCGAAGCCTCGGTGGCAGGAGGGCCCGTCGGGCGCGATGCGACAGCGCAGACGGACGCGACTATGCGAGCCGATATTTTGTCGTGGTCGCGCTCACGAGGCGTGTTTGGCGGGCTTTCGTTGCAGGGCGGTACGTTGCGGGCCGACGACGATGTGAACACCGCTCTCTATGGCCGCAAGGTATCGAACGCCGACATTCTCACTGGGAAGGTGAAGCCGACTGCTGACGACTCCGCTTTTCTGGCTGCGCTGAGAAAGTACGGCGGCGCAACGCGGAAGAAGTAAAACGCCGGCGCCGCGAGGCCGATTGCTGTAATCTAAGCCAACATCTCCGCCGCGGTGAGCGCGTAGATCAGCGCGCATTGGACAATATTGCGGATGGGGACAAACTCATTCGGGCCATGCGAGACGCTCAATAATCCAGGTCCATAGGCAAAGGCGGGAATGCCATGGGCGGCATAAAACCGTGTTTCAAGAAGGCCCGGACACATCTCAAAGAGCGGTTCCTTACCAGTCAATGTGGTTATGTGTCGCGACAGAATTCTGGCTAGGCGGTCGCGTTCCGAGCTGGCGGCGGCAGGCTCCTCCTGTAGCGTCTCTATTTCGAAGCCCGCCAACGCGTCGTACAAGCGGCGCTTTTCTTCTTCGAAGTTTTCTTCCGGATTAAGCCGCCGGTCAATGGTGAAGGAGCAGTGTTCGGGCGTCATGTTGAAGTTGATGCCAGCTTCCACGCGTCCGCCAATCAGTAGGATAGATTTTCGCGCTGCTCTCGGAGAAATGTTGTGCGCTGTTTCGCGAAGCTCAACTTCTTTTTTGATGTCAAGAAGCCGCGCCAATGCCGGTATCGTGCGCTCAAATGCGTTAATGCCTTCGAATTGCCGGCCGACATGCGCCGTCTTACCCCGCATGGTGGCGCGCAGCGAGATTGCGCCACGATTAGCATTCCAAATTGTGCCGCCAGTCGGTTCGGGTGTCAGCATCCCAACGGCGTCCTTCCCGAGGAGGCCCTGCAAATCCAGGTAGCGAGATCCGCGTGGTCCAGCGGTTTCTTCATCCGGTACCAGGACGATTCCAATTCGGCCGGACTTAAGAAGCCCTTCGTCGCGCGCCGCAGCCGCCGCGTAAATCATCGCGGCGAGTCCGCTCTTCATATCTGACGATCCGCGACCGAAGAGATTTGCTCCTTCGACTCGCGGCTGAAATTGAGTCCTGCTCTGGGCGGGAACAACATCGTAGTGGCCGCTGAAATAAAGCGTGCGAGAGCCATTTCCGGCAGATGCGAGTACGCACGCGCCTTCTCGCCGCACTTCATCGAACCCGAGCCCGTTTAATTCGTCAGAAAGAACGCTGACACATTCCTCATAGTGGTTACCAGGCGGATTTTCGGAGGCAATCGTGATCAACCGCACAGTCAAATCCACCATGGCGGATTCGGAGAGCCGGGACAAAAGCCGCTGGGGATCGATAGGTGCGGCGCTCCCGATAATCGCGTTCGTTGCGAAGCCCGACATGATCGCCCATGATGCCATGCCGATTTTGTTTTGACCACCCTTGGTAGCCCTACAATCGTTTTCATGACGCAGGCGTTTACGAAAACGGTTCTCGTCGGGCTTTGCAGCGCGTGCTTGGGCACGGGCGCGCAGGATCAACATTCGTTGGTTGTGAATGCAAACGTCACGATTGTTGTGGATCGCAGTGAGGCCGGTCCAGTGAAACTCGCGGCGGAAGATCTTGCGGCCGATTTTCAAAAAGTATTCGGAAGACGTCCTAAAGTTGTTGACCACGGGGAGAATATAGGGACGTCGATTGTAGTCGGGGAACAATCGCGAATCGCGGAGAGCCTTCGCTCCACGAATTTAACTGCGCCCGAATCATTCTCGCTTTCAGTGAAGACGTTCGATGGAGGGCGAGCGATCGTTCTGAGCGGAGCCGACATGCGCGGCACGATGTATGCGGTTTATGAATTTTCGGAAAAATATCTTGGCGTTGATCCCATGTATTACTGGACCGATCACGACCCACCGCATCGCGTTTCGATTGCTGTGCCGGAATCACTGACTGAGGCTTATCCTAAGCCCGTCTTCCAATATCGCGGCTTTTTTATTAACGATGAGGATTTGTTGACCGGATGGGCTCCGGGGGCGGCCCACGAGAACACCGGGATATCGCTAGAGGTCTGGAACAAGATTTATGAGACCATCTTGCGGTTGAAGGGCAACATGGTCGCGCCGGGAACGTGGATTTTTCCAGACGACGCGCAGGTGAAGTTGGCGGCGAAGCGAGGGCTAATTGTCACCCAGCATCACGCCATACCGCTGGGGCTGAATGTAGCGCGATGGCCGAAGGACGTCCCGTACAACTACACCACGCATCCTGAGATTCTGGAGCATGCTTGGCGAAATGCCGTCCGTTCCTATTTACCCGATCAGGAAGTGCTGTGGTCGGTGGGTCTGCGTGGATTATCGGACGTGACGTACGCGTCGATGGACCCCGGCGTTCAAAACAACAATCAGGCGCTTGGACAGTTGATCAGCAAGGCAATCGCGGACCAGATGAGTATCGTACGCTCGGTGCGTCCGGCCGCAAAATTTGTTACGAATCTATGGCAGGAAGGCGCGCGGCTTGTGCAGCAAGGCGACTTGAAGATACCTTCCGAGGTGTCAAAAGTTTGGGCGGACGATGGATATGGCTATTTGCAAGATCACGGCGAGGTTGCGGCGGGGCAGGGCATCTACGACCACGTCGCGATGATGAACGAGCGCGCCAACCAGCTTACGGAGATGGTTCCGGTGGCGCGAAGTTTTTCCGAAATCGGGCGCTACATCAAAGCGGGCGCGACCGATTACTTTCTGGTCAACACAAGCGATATCCGGCCTGTGGCGATGTCGATCAAAGCAGTGATGGACGCCGTCTGGAGTGGGTTGCCGAACGAGTCCGAGGCAGCGAACGCTTTTTATCGGAAGTGGGCCGCGGAAGAGTTTGGCGAAAAAGCGGCTCCGCGGATGATTGAGCTTTACAAGCAATACTTCGATGCTCCCGCGCATTTTGGCGAGCCGGTGCATGAATATGGCGACCAGCTCTATCACACAGAAGCACGGCAGATGCTGTTGACATATATGACGGATGCGCCTTTGTATTCAATACCGGGACAGGCGCCGAAGTGGGCGTCACCGCGCGTTCTGTTGCCCGCGCCATCGTCAAACCAGCGCGTGGGCAAAGAATGGCTTCGCACGACGATTGCGAAAGAGATTGAGCAGTGCAGTGAGGCGCAGCCGCGCTGGGATGCGGTGTGGAACAAAGCGGTGGCCATTCAAGCTTCAATTCCGGTAGCGCGACGGCCGTTCTATCAGGCCGAAGTGCTCACGATGATTGCAATTAATCGTGAAAGCAATCGGATGCTGTGGCTTGTCGCGAGGGCTCTGCGAGATGCACAAAACCAGCAAACCGCTGCTGCGCACCAGGATATAAATCAGGCGCTAAAAGCGTTAGAAGAAATTCAGCGCCAGCAGGCTGCGGCGGAATATGACAAATGGAAAAACTGGTATCGCGGTGATTGGCTGACGGGAGTGTATCGTACGCGCGAGCTAGTGCAGATACTTGAGAAGTTTCTCGATGATCCGGAGACTCGTTTAGCGCCGCCGCTGCTATGGGATGGCTGGGAAGCTTATTACCACATCATGCACTATGAAGGAGACCGTTCGGCTGACGTGAATTAAGTGATTCGCCGGGTTCGTGCGCGGTGATCCTGCGCGATGATATAGTTCGGGCCGGCAAACGGTTGCGACATACACGAATGAAAATTACGCGAGTCTCTATTCTCTCAGGATTTCTGCTGCTTTCAGTCCTTGGCGCTCAAACGATGAAGGCGCCCGATATCACGAAGGATCCCACGCTTTACGTTGTTCCTTACGCGCATCTCGATACCCAGTGGCGTTGGGAGTTTCCGCAGACAATTAGTGAATACCTGCTGAAGACGATGCGGGTCAACTTCGACTACATCGACAAATACCCACATTACATTTTCAACTGGACCGGAGCCAATCGTTACCGGCTCATGAAAGAGTATTTTCCGTCGGATTATGCGCGCGTAAAGCAGTACGTTGCGGCTGGCCGATGGTACCCGGCCGGGTCGTCGATGGAAGAAGGGGATGTCAATTTGCCCAGCGCCGAAGGAATCATTCGCGAAATTCTTTATGGCAATACGTGGTTCCGAAATGAATTCGGCAAGGCGAGTTCGGAATACATGCTTCCCGATTGCTTCGGGTTTCCGGCCTCTCTGCCGAGTATTCTTGCTCACGCGGGAGTCAAGGGATTTTCGACGCAGAAGTTGAGCGCGGCATGGCAACCGGCTCCGAAAGTGGGCGGTCCGGATTCGCCGGAAGATACGCCGGAAGGTATACCGTTCAACGTCGGCATTTGGGTTGGGCCCGACGGTAAGAGCGTCATCGCCGCCCTGAATCCGAGCAACTACGGCAGTAATGTCTATACCGACTTAAGTAAAGTTCCTGGGCCACCACCGCCTCCGCCGGTATTAACGAACGAAGAGCGAGCGCGTCTCACGCCGCAACAGTTGCAATTCATGCAGCGGCCCAGGCAATTAGAGCAGGACTGGGCAAAGCGTATTGAAACGAATGGCAAATTGACCGGTGTTTTCGCCGACTATCATTACGTCGGCACCGGCGATACGGGAGGCGCAACGCAGGAATCATCGGTAAAGCTGTTGGAAGCCATCGTTACGAAGAGCGACACAGTTCTGCCCAGTCCTCCACGATTTGGACGGGGCCAACAGCGGCAACAAGAGCCCGAACCGACAGGCCCGGTAGTGAAGGTTGGAGACGGTCCCGTGCACGTTGTCGAATCGGCTGCGGATCAAATGTTCAATGACATTACGCCCGAAATGACATCGCGCATGCCGCAATATCGTGGCGACTTGGAGTTGATCAATCACTCCGCGGGCTCATTGACTTCGGAAGCCTATCACAAGCGCTGGATCATCAAGGGTGAGCTGCTCGCGGATGCGGCCGAGAAGGCCTCAATTGCCGCGAGCTGGATGGGCGGCCGAAGCTATCCGCAGCAACGGCTCAATAATGCATGGACGTTGATGATGGGCGGGCATTTTCACGACACCGCCGCCGGAACGGCGACGCCACGCGCCTACGAATTTGCCTGGAACGACGACATCATCGCTCTGAATCAATTCGCGGGTGTTCTGACCAGCGCGACGGAATCACTTGCATCGGGAATGAACACACAGACGCGCGGGATACCGATCGTGGTCTACAACCCGTTGAATGTTTCTCGAGAAGATTTGGTGGAAGCGTCCGTGGCGTTTCCGGGTGGCACGCCGCGAGCGGTCCGCGTCTCAGATCCCGAAGGACACGAAGTTCCTGCGCAGCTTGAGGGCGATAAGGTGCTGTTCCTCGCAAAAGTGCCTTCCGTCGGGTACAGCGTTTACGATGTGCAAGCTGCTCGCTCAGCGGTTGCTTCCTCGCTGAGAGTCACACAGTCGTCACTTGAAAATGCACGTTACCGGGTTCGCCTGAATCCCGACGGCGATGTTTCGAGCATCTACGACAAGAGTCTGAATAAAGAATTGCTTTCCGCACCCATTCGCCTGGCAATTTCCACGGACAGGCCGCGCCAGTGGCCGGCATGGAATATGGATTTCGATCAGGAACAAGCCCCGCCGCGAGCGTTTGTCGGCGGTCCAGCGCAAATTCGAATCAAAGAGAATGGCCCCGCACGCGTGTCACTGGAAGTTACTCGCGAGACGGAAGGTTCGAAGTTCGTTCAAACCGTGAGCCTCTCAGCAGGCGACGCCGGCAATCGAGTGGAGTTTGGGAATGCTATCGATTGGAAGACGCTTGCAGCGAATCTTAAGGCGACGTTCCCGTTGAGCGCCGCAAATGAGAACGCGACATATAACTGGGACATCGGAACCATTCAACGGCCCAATGCGCAGGAGCGGCAGTTCGAAGTTGGTTCACATCGTTGGATCGATCTTACCGATAAAAGCGGCGCGGATGGCGTCACGATTCTCACGGATTGCAAAAACGGATCTGACAAACCCGACGACCACACAATCCGGCTGACACTACTGCGTTCACCGGGCACGCAGCCGTCGCAAAACGGCCGTCCGGTGGCTTATACAGATCAGGAAAATCAAGATTGGGGCCACCACGAGTTTGTATTTGGCTTGGCAGGACACGCGGGCGACTGGCGTCACGGCGAAACCGATTGGCAGGCTTACCGACTCAATGATCCATTGGTTGCTTTTGAAACGCCGAAGCATGCGGGGGCTTTGGGAAACACATTCTCATTGCTGCGGATCGACAATCCGCGCATTCGGGTTTTCGCGCTGAAGAAGGCCGAGTCGAGCGATGAAATAGTTCTTCGCATGGTGGAACTCGATGGCGCTTCCCCGCAGAACGTGCGAATCGCCTTTGCGGGGCCAATCGTGGCGGCGCGCGAGGTGAACGGACAAGAGCAGCCTTTGGGACCAGCGACCGTTCAGGATGGAACGCTGGTTACTTCGTTCGGCGCTTATCAGCCGCGCACGTTCGCGCTACGATTGGGCGCGGCGGCAGCGGCATTGAAGCCTGTGACATCAGAGCCAGTAACGCTTAGCTACGATCTGGCTGCGGCGAGCAACGACGATACGCCGTCAGAAAGTGGCGGTTTCGACAACAAAGGCGATGCCCTGCCGGCGGAAATGCTGCCGCAGGAGATCGATTATCACGGTGTGCAGTTCAAGCTTGCTCCCGCGAAGACCGGGGCGGCAGATGCGGTTGTCGCTAAAGGGCAGAGCATTGCCCTTCCGTCTGGCGCATATAATCGCGTCTACATTTTGGCTGCTTCCGTTGACGGCGATCAGACTGCCTCTTTCAAAGTTGGCAATTCCTGGACGCAACTCACTGTTGAGGATTGGGGCGGATTTATCGGGCAATGGGATACGCGCATTTGGAAGAATGCGCCGCAGCGCGATTGGGCCTTCTCGCCCAATCATGCGCCGTGGCCGCCCGCGGAAAATGCTCCAAGAGGATGGTCGCCTAAATATCCGGATGATTATGCCGGGCTGCGTGCGGGTTTCATCAAGCCGGCGAGCCTGGGCTGGTATGCGTCGCATCATCACACCGCACAAGGCTGGAATGAGCCGTATGAGTACTCATATCTGTTTGCTTATTGCATGCAGTTACCGGCAGGCGCAAAAAGCCTGACATTGCCGAATAACGACAAAATACGTATTTTGGCGATTTCAGTCGCAGAAGAAAATCCACTGGTGACCGCGGCTCAACCGCTTTACGACACCCTCGGCGCTACCGAGCCGCCCACGCAACTCAACTCGCAACTTGTGAAGTAGGTGGCGGGCAGATAGCTGTATTTAGTTGGAGGCGCGGGGCGGGATCGAAGGCATCTTTGAAGCGTACATGGAGACAGCACGCAAAATGATTCGGAAATCCGGCTCGCGCGTACTTCGGTCCAGAGCGAGTCGAATTTGTCCCGCGCCCCCGCGCGATGATGTGATCGATTTTTTTTCCCGTAGGCGCTGTGATAAATTACCGGCGCGTGGCATTGATTGATTTCGCCATTCTCACCGCTTTGACGGAAGAGTTCCGGTACCTGCGATCGTTGCTCCCCCCGCTGGAGGAAGTGAGCGAGGGCATTACCTGGTATCGAACCCGTTTAGCGTCAGTTTCGGGCGACAATTACGAGATTGTTCTCGCGCACCAAGACAAGATGGGTCCTCTCGACGCGCTTAGCCTAACGAGGGCCGTCATTGACCGCTGGGACCCATCGCACATCATGCTGGTCGGCATAGCCGGCTCTTTCCACAAAGAGGTGAAGCTAGCAGACGTAATTGTCGGTCAACAGGTGTTCTATTATGACCTTGCAAAAGCGACAGACGGAATCCTAAAGTATCGGCCGGAGGGATATCCGGGCAGTGTTTCGCTTGTCCGCCAGATTCATGCGATTTCGGTTAGCCAAGATGAAACTGCCGAGTGGCGACGTGTCGCCCGCGAGAGCGCCCGTTCTAAGATTCCCAACCTGACTATCAAGAACAACGACAGACTGGAAAGAGCGCGTTCCGCGCTGGACGCACACAACCCGTCGATCCATGTGGGAACTGTGGCGTCCGGTAGCCTTGTTATCGAAGATCCGAAAAAGAAAGAAGAATTGCTGCAACTCCACGGTAAACTGCTCGGCACCGAGATGGAAGGAGCCGGAGTTATGCACGCGTCGTTCTTTCATGAAGAGGCGCCAAAGTCCGCGATCATAATCAAAGGCATCTCGGACATGGCGAATAAGAACAAGGCAATGACTGACGGAATACGGTTCTGGCGGGAGCTGGCGAGCGAGAATTCAGTCCGATTGGCCCTCAGCATAATCAAGCGCGGCCGACTGCCAGCTACACTTGCTGATCAGTTTGAGATAGACACCGTGGCAGCCCCTGTCGGAGAAGCAAGGCGCATCCTAACAATTCCAACCGCACCAGGCGTCGCATTTTGGGCGTTTCCGCGACTCGTTTTACCCAGGGGCCCAATGTCTCGTTTAGAGCTTACAGCAACAATCGCTTCTGCAGCGGGCCCTGTTCAAGTTCTGGAAGCTCGGCTGGTTTACCGAAGCGAAGGGCAGAGGATTGAGCGGCCCGTCCCATCGGCTAGTCCAGTCCAATTTAGTACAAAGGAACGTATCGATCCGCAACCTATTGAACTGTACATGATGACGAGAACCAATCCTGATTTTATTGCTTTTGAAGTTAGGAGCGGCAGCTCTGTTAGATCGGTGCAATTGAACTTGTGAGAACTGGAGAACACGATGCCGCTTAAGAGGATCTATTTGTACGACCTGGTGAATGACGCGCTGCAGGTCAAGGGCATAAGAGTGGAACTTTATGATGCAATCAAGAGAAAGTTGCTCGATCACGATGACTCGCATGATCTGAACCCGCAGAGCAACAACGTTCCATCTGACACTTGGGGGGTGGAACTGAACTTCCCTTCTGGGAAGACCCCCGTCGACATCTTAGTCATCGATCCGACGTACACGTATCCGGGTAACACATTGCGCTATCTGAATGGGAACTTGAGCGATGAAATTTACATGGACCTGTTTCAACTTCCGTCAGGTCCAGGCGGCGGAAGTCCGCCAAATGCCGCGACACCGCCCGAGATAAACGTCTGGATTAATCGGAGTCCGCGTTGGAACTCTAACGAAAAGGAAGGAGTCCGAGGGCTCGTTTTCAATTACGCTGCGGTGATCGGCCCTGTTGGCATGAACCTGCGGGAGTATCCAGATTTGCAACGTGTGGCGGCAAATTGGGAACGAGCTGCTCGGCTAATCGGTATTCCTGAGACGATTTTAAGCCCAAGCAGCTCACTCAGCCGGACACAGGCGGCACCCGCGGCGACCGCAGGAGCGTCTTAACCGGAAGACTTCTTGGTCATTGCGCTCGACCATGGAAACCTGCGAGCTGCGGTTCTGCAACGAACATTGTTGCCCGCTCCGTCGGTCTCGATGCGACATGCTGCTGCGGGAGAACTAAACCGTGCCAGTGCTGCTATTTAGGAAGGATTTTGTTGGAGGCGCGGGGCGGGATCGAACCGCCGAATAAAGGTTTTGCAGGGGTGTTTGGGGTTTGGAATTTTGTAGTCGCCAGTTATAGTTGCGCGTCTCGAAGTTCGCTTTGTGCAAATTTTGTGCAAGGTGGAAGCGTGATCCGCAGGGCGGGAACTGCCGTTAATGCCGAGAAAGGATAGAAACGTCGGTTCTCGCCTTGTACGCAATTAAGGCGCATGCTTGACGGTCGCAGAGAGTTCTTGTACTATTTTAATGTGTACAGAAGGAAAGCCCGCGGATGCCGAGATTAGCGGTTGAAGACAATAGCCGTATGTCCCTGCGTATTCCTCCCGAAGAGAAGACAATTCTCCTGCGGGCGGCGGCACTGAAGCGCACGGATCTCACGGATTTCGTCCGCCAGTACAGCTTGAAAGCGGCAAGGGCGGTAATCGAGGAAGCAGAACGTTTGGAACTTTCCGAGCGAGACAGCTTACGGGTAATGGAGTTGCTGGAGAATCCGCCGAAGCCGAATGCGAAGCTGCTGGCTGCAGCGAAATCGCTGCCCAAGCGGAAGTGAGCGCCAACGCATGGCACGAGGAGCCGATCGCTAAAAGGCATGCCCGAGACGCCTTCGATTGCGGCGAAGCGGCCCTCAATGAATTTTTGCAACGGTATGCCCGAAGGAGTCATGAGCTAGGCGGCGCTAAAACGTTCCTTGCGATCAGCGATGCCGATAAGGAAACGATTCTCGGCTACTACAGTCTGAGCCCCGCCTCGATCGCGTATGCCCGGACACCGGAGATTGCCCGTCGAGGCCTTGCTCGCCACGAAGTGCCAGCGTTTCGGCTGGCACGTTTGGCCGTGGATCTCAAGGTGCAAGGGCAGGGTCTAGGCGGGCAGCTTTTGATGGCGGCCGGTAAACGATGCTTGCTCGCAGCTGCCGAGGTAGGCGGTGTCGCGATGCTTATCGATGCCAAGAACGCCAGAGTTGCCGGTTGGTATCAGAGTTACGGCGCTCTGCCGCTACTGGATGCGCCGCTTTCTCTGCTGCTTCCGCTGACAACTGTTGAAGCCGCCCTCAAAACAGCGAAGAAATAGACAATCCTTTCGTTAACAGTTGGTCAAACGAAAGGATAAACGGTTTTCCTTTCGCTGTCCGGATATTCTTCGTACTGCTATTTAGGAAGGATTTTGATGGAGGCGCGGGGCGGGATCGAACCGCCGAATAAAGGTTTTGCAGACCTCTGCCTTACCACTTGGCTACCGCGCCGCTATCCACAGAATACCTTCGCAACATAGCACATTAGACCGCTCCGTTACACTCATCACTGGTGTATGCAGCTATCCGCAAGCGCGCGAAAATTTCGCGATTTTGCCAGTAAGCCGCAGGACTATCGACTCACCGAGGCGCTTTTTTTGCGGCTGCTCGGACTCGTTTATCTCGCGGCGTTCGCCTCGTTTTGGCCGCAGATGGACGGCTTGTTCGGGATGCGCGGCATTGTTCCCGTTTCCCGAGTCTTGACTGCTATTCACAACGAAATGGGCGCTTCGGCCTTCTACCAGGTCCCTACCTTGTTTTGGGTTAACTCGAGCGACGCGGCGATGGTGTGGTGCTGCATTGTCGGCTGCTTGTCCGGCCTACTTCTGGTTGCGGGAGTATTCTCGCGCGCCGCATCCATCGTCTGTTGGATTCTCTATCTCTCGATTGTTTCGGTCGGCGAGCCATTCACAAGCTTTCAATGGGATGCGCTTTTGCTAGAAGCGGGATTTCTCGCGCTCTTTGCCGGCTCTGCGTGGCTTGTATGGGCGTATCGTGTTTTGCTATTCCGGTTGATGTTCGAATCCGGCTTGGTTAAATTCCTTTCCGGCGATCCAAACTGGCGAAATCTTCACGCGCTGCGTTTTCATTTCATGACGCAGCCGCTTCCTAACCCAATCGCATACTACGCCTATCGCCTTCCGCCCGGGACGCTCGATTTCATGACGGCGGCGACGTTGGCAATTGAATCACTGGCGCCGTTCCTGTTGTTCTGCCCTCGACGATTGCGCCAGATCGGCGTCGCGTTTTTGATGTTTCTGCAGTTGCTGATCATATTCACCGGCAACTACGCGTTTTTCAATCTGCTTACGCTCGCTTTGTGCTTATGGGGCCTCGACGATCGAACTTTCGTTCCCATTGCGAGTTTGCTTCAAAAAACATTTCCCCGCGCATCAAGTCCGGCGAATGCTAATCGTTTTACGTCTGTTCGCGCAGCGTCGAACGTGATTCTCGTGTTAGTCACGTTTTTAGGAGTACTGCAATTGCTGGACATGGTTCATCCGGCGGCATTCCGATTTACGCGCAAACCGTTCGCCGCGATCGCGCCGCTTGAAATCGTGAACAGCTACGGACTTTTTGCGAGCATGACCACTACGCGACCGGAACTCGTTATCGAGGGCTCAAACGATCAGGTCAATTGGCGCGAATACTCCTTCCGTTACAAACCTGGCGAGTTGCATCGCGGACTTCCACAGATCGCGCCCTATCAGCCGCGCCTCGATTGGCAGATGTGGTTCGCCGCGCTTGGCGACATCCAGGAGAATCCGTGGGTCAAAAATCTTCTCTATCGCATACTGACCGGCGAGCCTTCCGTCACTGGTCTACTCGAGCCACCGCCGTTCACGACTCACCCACAGTATCTGCGCGTGCTGCTGTACGACTACGATTTCACAACTCCCGGAGAGCGCGAGCGAACCGGCGCAGTCTGGAAGCGGACGTTCCGTGGCATTTGGTTTGGTCCGGTCTCACTGACTGGTCACTAAGTCCCACGGTTCAATCGCCGCGTTTGCCTTCTGAATGTCCTGAGGGCCTAATTCTTTTTTCGTGTAATCGAATGATTGTCGCCGAAGCCTCGAAACGAACAACATCGCTGCGATCATAAAGCAGCGGTCCCACGGATCCCAGCAGCTTGGGGTCGCCTCGCTTTGCAATTGCCTCGACTGCCGCTTCCCGAACACTTGACTTACTGTCGGCGCAAGCGCGCCCTAAGGCCTGCGCCGTTGCCGGATCGGGATCGGTTGCGAGCTTTTCCGCGGCAGCCGCTCGAATTGGCGAATTATCATCGCGCGTAATTGTTTTCCAGGCCTCCATACCCATGCCACCAAACGGAACGAATCCTATGCCTGCTTCAAACATGAGTTTTTCCATTTGCTTTTTGTCTTTCAATGTGTCGAGCTGAGACTGCAAAAGCCCGGGCCCCTTGCGCTCACCGGTCAGGAGCGCGTAGTAAATGTCATAGGCGGCGGGATTCTTGAACAAGTAGAGCGAGTTCGCTGCTGAAACGACAACCTTAAGATCTTTATCCTTCAGCGCGTCTTCCAATTTCCTTTGCGAAGATCTGGCATCCATTTGACCGAGCGCGATGGCGCCTTCGACTCTCACGTCCGGGCTGGCATCTGCCAGAGCCTTTTCCGCCAGTTCTTGCGCTTTTGCGTTGTGCGATAGCAGCCCCAGGGCGTGGGTGGCCTTTGCACGCTTGTCCGAACTCTTATCGGCAAGGCCGTCTTTCAGGATCGTCCACGCTGCGTCAGCCGACTCAGCCGGTTCCGCGGATGTTTTCGGCGTGGATTGCGTCGCAATCACCACTGCGAGAAAGACGAGGATTAGCATCGTTCCTCATTCTCGCAGCCGGATGGCGGAGGTCTGGATGGAGGCGATTGAGCAATGCAGGCTCTCTAAGTGAGAGCCTGACGGTTAGCCGAAAATGCGAATTTCGCCGATGCCACCCTCAACTTTCAAAACGATATTCACTTTTGCGTTTCCGTAAAGATCGTTTGAGTAATAGCCCTCGTGCTTTGTCAGACCGCGAACATCAATGCTTCCTAACCCGCCATGTGCTTCCGCTCGTATACCCACATTGCGTGGAAGCCGGATCGTCGCTTGTCCTACGCCACCCGCTACGTTTACCTCATAACTATGCGTGGGATGGCCCTCCAAATCGAGGTCCACTTGCCCGGCGCCCATGTGAACGTCGACATTTTTCAGATCCAGATTGCCCAATTCAAGTCTTGCCTGACCGGCTCCGCAGTTCAGAGAGAGATCGAACAGCACGTCATCATTTAACTCCAGGTCCCATCGATATCGTCTGTTACCGCCCAGATGCCCGTGCTCTGGCTGCTTAATAGACACGAACGCTTGCTGCGCTGTACGTGAGACGTTGACTTCGGGTTTCCAAGTGGGCACGTTGTACTCGACATGGCCCTCAAGCAGTTTCGCGGCGCCGCCGCGAACACTCAACTCACCCGCGGCCATATTTAGTTCGACATTCGCCTGTTCTGCCTTGTCTAAATCAACCGAGATGACGTCATCCCTAACAGGGCCCGTCACAGTATTGTCGAACTCGCAGGCAGCCAGCGCCAACGTTAAGACAATAGCCGGCACCAAACCGATCCAGTATTTGTTTCGCATCGACCAGATATACGCACCATGCATTTTATAAGTTCAGTGACTTAGTCAGCGGCGAACTCAGCTAACTTTTGGCGAATAGATTCGGGCGCATCGGCCACTACTTCGCAATAGTCGTCCGCGTAACGCTTTGATACGATCGATGCCCGGTCATGCAGCAAATGCAGGGCGCGCCCTTCCGCCAGCGGTAGTTTGAATTTCTGACGCGCAACAGGGTCTTGCACCAAAAGCCGATCGATTGCCTCCGCCAACGCGCCCATTCCGTCACCACTTTGGGCCGATATCAAAACCGCCTGCGTCGCATTCTGTCGCGCCGTTTCCCCTAAAAGGCGATGCGTAAGTGTCGAAAGATCCTGCTGGCGATCTTCAGGGGACAGGCGGTCGCTCTTATTTAACACCAGCACCTGGCTCGTAGTCTCTGCGCCGATTTCCCCAAGTACCTTCAGCACATGGGCGGTCTGTTCGGTGGCTGCCGCGGTACTGATATCTACCACATGCAGCAGCAGTACGGCCGCAGTGACTTCTTCCAAAGTTGCTCGAAAAGCATCTACCAGGGTGGTCGGCAAATTACGGATAAAACCCACGGTATCGCTGAGCAAAACGCGGCGGCCGGAAGGCAGGCGGATCTGCCGTACCGTCGGGTCCAGAGTGGCAAACATTCTTGCGTCAGCTAAAACGTCAGCGCCTGTAAGCCGGTTAAAAAGCGTCGATTTGCCGGCATTTGTGTATCCCACCAAACTGATAGTGGAAAGCGGGACAGCCTGCCTTTGTGAACGTTGAACGCCTCGTGTGGCGCGGACACGTTCGATTTCTTGCTTTAATTTCGAAATTCTGCGTCCAATTCGCCGGCGGTCGGTTTCCAACTGAGTTTCGCCAGGACCTCGCGTACCAATACCGCCGCCAAGCCGCGACATTTGGATTCCGCGGCCAGAGAGCCTCGGCAACAAATAGTTCAATTGCGCCAATTCCACCTGTAGTTGGCCCTCGCTCGTGCGCGCCCGGTTGGCAAAAATGTCCAGGATCAGTTGAGTTCTATCGATTACCTTCAACTGCAACCGCCGCTCCAGGTTACGAAGCTGGGTAGGCGTTAACTCACGATCAAAGATAACGGTGACAACGCCGTCGGCCTCGGCTCTTTGCCTGATTTCCGCTACTTTGCCGGAGCCTACCAGCGTCGCCGGGTCCAGACTGGAACGCAACTGGAGAACCCGCCCCACCACGTCTGCCCCGGCACTTTCCGCAAGAACTGCTAACTCTTCGAGGGACTCCTCAGCGGTCACCTCCAGTTCTGGGGCGGCTGAGCTTGCGGCCCTGCGGGCAACCTCCACCCCCGCCACCAGCGTCCGCTCTTGGGGACTTGCCACTGTCTAAGTATTGTCCGGATGGTCCGATACCGGAAGAGGGGCGCCCGGAGTGCTCGGCGAACTCGATGAATGGCCGCCTGTTCCATGCAGCGGCTTTGATACGACAACGGTAGATATCGCGTGTTTGAAGATCAACTGTTCCTGATTGTTTGCCTCAAGTACCACTGAGTATTTATCGAAGCTCTTAATCCGCCCGGAGAGTTTTACACCACTCATTAAATAAATGGTCAGAAAAGTTTTATCTTTCCTGGCGTTGTTGAGAAAAGCCTCCTGGATATTCTGCGCCAGCTTGTCCATTGTTTATCCTTAATTGTTTTTCCGCTGCGCCGTTCGAGCGGGTCACCCAATCGAAAAGTCCTTTGAAGCACCTCTATATGGATTTTCATTTGTACTATCGTGTTTCAGCATTGGCCGGGGCTCTTCTGTGGATGTCCGAACAGTAGGACTCCGATTTTATCGGTGATATTACGGGAATCCTGTTGCGGTAATCCCCACCTACTGGCCTTTGGTACGCTCCCGGATCGAAACAGAAGTACTAGAACGCCGCTTTTCGCCGGAAAATTCTTCGGAAGTTTCCCGCGATACGGCAGTTGTAGCTCAGCGAACCCAAATCTCGCGAAAGGTAAACCCTGAAAAAAATGTCTTCTTTTCCTCCCGTTATTTCACCGGGAGGCGATTCTTGGATTGCTGAGAGGAGGTAACCGCCGACCCACCCAGTTCTTCATTTCGAGTGGAACCAGTGTGTCGGCGGCGCGGCTTTTCTTTTTTGCGCGTTATGCTCGAAGCGTATGGTCGCGGGACCGGCGCCGCAGAGTGACAGAGAAGAACTTGTTGGACGCCGTATTGCCCTTCTTAGCATGAGCGTTGGCGTTGTTCTCGCTGCCGCGAAGATCGTCGTAGGCGTGAAGGCCGGATCAACAGCAGTCATTTCCGACGGATGCGAAGCTGGCGCCGATGTGCTTTCTTCGGGCTTCGTATACGCCGGTCTTTGGCTCGCGAGCCGGCCGCCGGATTACGAACATCCATACGGTCACGGCCGCTACGAAACGCTGGCCGGTCTTGCGGTGGGCGCGCTTCTGCTGCTAACGGGAGCGGCCATTTTCTGGAGCGGCCTCGTTCATTTCCACGAAGCGAATACACTCGAGGTTTATGCCCTCTATCCGTTGATCGCGGCATTCTTTCTGAAGATCGCTCTCGCGGGCACAAAATTCCGGATCGGCAAACGAATCGATAGCGGCGCGCTGCAAGCAGATGCCTGGCACGACATCACAGACCTTCTTTCTACCTCGGTTGCCTTCATTGCCGTGATTCTCACGCTTGTCAATCCGCAGCGATTCGGCTCCGCCGATCATGTTGGCGGAATGGTCATTGGTCTTATCATTTTTTTTCTTTCCATTCGCGTGGTTCGTCAGACTGTCGGCCAACTCGTCGACACCATGCCCGAGCCTTCCAAGATGGCCGCCATCCGCAGTGTTGCGCTTTCAGTTCCCGGCACGCTGGGAATTGAAAAATGCTTTGCCCGCCGCACCGGGCTGAGATATCACGTCGACCTGCATTTGGAAGTGGATCCGGAGATGACTGTGCGCGAATCGCACGAGATTGCGACCGAAGTGCGGCGCCACATCAAAGGACGGCTTCGCTGGGTGGCCGACGTTCTTGTTCATGTCGAACCCGCTGGTGCGGTGAAGGCTGCCGCTGCCGCGTCCGCCTTGGAGGCGCGGCGTGGAGAATAAAGACATCGCCCGGCTTCTCAGCGAGACTGCCGATCTGATGGAAGTAGCCGGCGAAGACGGATTTCGCATTCGCAGCTATCGGAATGCCGCCTCTGTCATTTCGAGCTATCCGGAAAGAATTGCCGATATCGTCTGCCATCGCGAACGCAAAGTTACCGACGTTCCGGGTATCGGCAAGGGATTAGCGTTTGTTCTCGACGAGATCTGCCGCCGCGGCTCGTTTGACCGCCGCGACGAGATGCTTGCGCGTTATCCTGCCTCCGCGTTGGAGCTGCTAAAGATTCAGGGCTTGGGGCCTAAGAGTATTGCGTTGCTCTATGAGCACCACAATGTACGCACGGTAGATGACCTGGAACGAATCTGCAGGGAACAAAAATTGCGTACGCTGCCGCGCATGGGCGTCAAGCTCGAAGAAAAGGTCCTCCGTTCCATTGAGGCGTACCGCAAAAGCGCGGGACGCTTTTTGTTGAGCTTCGGCCAGCGAACTGCCGACGAGCTGGCGGCTGAGTTCCTGGCACTCCCAGGAATTGAAAAGGTGGAGGCCGCCGGCAGTTTGCGTCGCGGACGGGAGACAATCGGAGATCTCGATATTCTCGTCACGGGCCCTGGCGCCGCCGAAACGCTGAACGGCATAGTGAAGCATCCTAAGACGCAAGAAGTGCTCGCTCAAGGTGTCAACAAGGCGAGTGTTGCGTTTGGTATCGAGCGTCTTCAGGTGGATGTGCGGGCGCTACCCCATGAAAGCTTCGGCGCGGCGCTTCAGTACTTCACCGGCAGCAAAGAGCATAACGTAGTCTTACGCACGAATGCTGTCAAGCAGGGCCTGACGCTCAACGAATACGGCCTTCTCACCTTGGAAGACAACAAGCGGGTGGCGGGAGAAACGGAGGAAGAAGTTTACAATCGTCTGGGCTACGCTTGGATTCCGCCAGAGTTACGCGAGAATTGCGGTGAGCTGGAAGCAGCGCAAAACGGCGCCCTTCCTGCGCTCATTCAGCTATCCAATGTGCGTGGTGACCTCCACATGCACACTACGGCGACTGATGGCAGAGCGACTCTGCGCGAAATGGCCGAAGCGGCTGCCGCGCTTGGCTATGAATACATTGCCATCACCGATCATTCGAAGGCGCTCGCAATGGCAAATGGACTCGATGAAGAACGCGTAGTGGAATTCGCGCAGCAGGTCCGTGAGCTAAATCGCGACGGTTTGCCGCTACGCGTCTTTTCCGGCCTGGAATGCGACATCTTGCGTGATGGCGTCATGGACATTGCGGAAGATGCACTTGCCCAACTCGATCTCGTGATTGGAAGTGTCCATAGCTACTTCAGTCTGGAAGCACAAGAGATGACGGATCGCCTTCTTCGTGCGTTGGAATCGCCGTCACTGCGCATATTCGGCCACCTGACCGGGCGGTTGTTACTACAACGCGACTCGTATCCTTTCGACTTTGAACGGGTCGCTGCCAAGGCGGCCGAACGAGGCGTCTGGTTCGAGATCAATGCGAGCCCCGAACGGCTCGATCTGCCAAGCGACCTGGTGCGAAGCGCCAAACGCAAAGGCTGCCGTTTTACTATCTCGACCGACGCACATCGCCCCGCACACCTTCACAACATGCGCTATGGCGTAATTACCGCCAGGCGCGGTTGGCTGGAAACGGCCGATGTCATGAACGCTCGCCCGCTACGCGACTTTGAGTTGGCGCTAGCGAATCGCTGAACGACTCAATTATTGTGGTCCGGCCTTCTCTATCGCTGAGAGGGTCTTCTCTAATTCTTTTACATCCGCGAGTGTCAATTTACCAGTCTCAATAAGATGCGACATGACGGGCGCCGGTGAGCCTCCAAAGATATTCAGCAAATCGGTAATGAGGCGGCGATGCACTGCCTTGCGCGTGAGCGCGGCCTGAAATACGTGCGCGTTACCCACCTTTTTGACACGTGTGATCGCGCCTTTTTGTTCAAGGCGATAGATCATGGTCTGCACGGTTGTATAAGCCGGGCGATCTTTCTCGGGAAGACTTTCCTGAATTTCGCGCACTGAAGAGGGTCCGAGATCCCATAGCTTTTCAAGCAATTGCAACTCGAAGCGGCTTAGCCGCGGCTGTGCCATGTTGGATTTTCTCTACGACTGACGCCGGTCGGATGTGTCGAATTGGACGGTGATGTTTCCTTGCCGATATCTCCACATCTCACGATTCTGATCTGGATGCGAGTCAATCTCATCCGGCGGTCCCATCACGATATAAATGCGCCCGCGATCTGTCTGCCAGCCCGCAGCCTCGGGAACTGCAAGATGTTGGTTAGCGAAGGCGATTCTGCGGTAATGCTCTTCCTTAAAGCTATTTACCGGTGAACCCGGTTGAGGATTGCGCTTATCCCAAAATTGGTTGATGAATTGTTCGCGTTGTTGGTCGGATTTTAGCGCAAGAAAGGCTGAGTGCTCTTCCGGCGTGATGAGATAGGCTACGTCTCCGTTGAGCCACTTATCCCAGCGATTATTGCTTGCGGGAAAAATCGTCTCATTGGGGTTCAGCAAGACCTTTAATTCAGCCAAAATCTGCCGGCTTTGTGGAGTATTGTCTGTGGAAGCGGCGGTGATGAACTCGACGCCGTGACGTCTCTCTATGCTTTGCGCTTTTAACAGCCCGCGGCTCAGAAATCCGGCTGCCAGCGGAATTATTAGCAGCGCGATTGCCGCTCCCCCGACGAGACCGCGGCCAGTGCGCGTCCGAACAGTCTTTTCATGGCGAGACATAATAAGCTCCAATCGTTTTTTGAATTCAAATCCTGCAATGCCGGAAATACCTGGAACCGGGCCTGAGAGAGCGAACCGTGCTGCCTTCACGATGCCCGAAATATAGTCCTCGCGAACAGTTGCTTTCGCTAACACAACCTCATCGCAAGCGTATTCGCATTCAATTGAAAGTTGACGTTTCATCCACCACAGCAGCGGATGAAACCAGAACAGCAACGAGATCACGTGCGCGATGCTGTTTGTAAGATTGTCGCGGCGTACGGCATGCGCCAATTCATGAAGTAGCACGGCCTCCAGTTCGTTTTCGCTCAGGCTGCAGGTAAGAGCTTCGGGCAACACCACAACGGGATGCCATAATCCCATCAAAACTGGTTCCGCGGCATGCTCGGATATTCGAATACGGACAAGTTGACGCAAGAAGAGCCGTTGTCTTGCACGCGCAAACGCTCTTTCTACCGCTTCACTCGGGAGACTCATCGGCATCGCAAATTGGCGAAGCCGCCGCATCCAGCTTGCAATTGCGAACAGTGTTCCTACAAGCCAAACGGCCCCCAACAGGATCGGTAACAGTCCGTCCTGGACTGTAGATATCGCGAGAGTGCCAGTTGCTCGCCCTACGTTTAGCAGGTGCGAAAAATCTGCGACCCGTACTTGAAGCGGCGGTCGAAACGCTATACGCGATGCCAGCGCGTTACCGGCAAACCAAAGCAGGAAAGACGGAATGGCGAGTTTTCCCATTGCCAGTAGCCACAATTTGTGGCGAGTGGCGGCAGAGATACCGGTCCGCCGCATGCTCAGCGCGGTCATTGCCAACAGCACGGCGATCAAAGTGGATTCCGCCAGATGTTCCAATAACGAGATCAAGCTTAACCACTACTCTCGTGGCCCACTCTACTACAACGTTAGGAGCGTTGCAAGAGGTTTTTGCCGGCTGCTATGCTTTGCGCCTCAGGTCAACAAAACCATTGGATCGTCATTAGCCGATTCAAAAACGGCATTGACCGAAAAGCCAGTGCTTGGCTTGTTTGCAGCCAATATCATCGGATCGAGGCTAACATGCAAGGCAAACAGATATATGCTCCGGATTCAACCTGGGAAACGATAGCTATCGGCATTGTTTTGATCGCCACCGGGCTGATTCTGGTGGGCGGCGACTATCTGGGGATGTTGTCCTTAGATAACGTGCAGAATCTCTGGCCGCTCTCACTGATTGCCATCGGTTTGGTGGATCTAAAAACGAATAGCGGACCTCGGGATTAATCGATAAATGCCATTCTGTTCAGACAATCCAGAGGGGCTCCCACAACTCGGGAGAAGAGGCAGGTCTGGCCGTTCGACCGCTTATCAGGTCACGGTTGCGCTAATTCTCATCGCGTTCGGTACCATCCTGTTCCTGGACAACGTGGGGGTGTTGCCGCTTCGCTGGGTTTATCAATATTGGCCGGCGATCTTCATCGCGCTTGGTCTGGCAAAACTGGTTTACAAACCCAGCGCTGTCAGCGTGCTTTGGTCCTTTTTCCTGATCATTGCAGGATCCGTCTTTCTACTGGTGAACCTCGATATTGTGCACATTCGAAACGACGGAACGTGGCCGCTCGCCCTGGTGTTCATTTGTATTGGTTTCCTAGCCTTAGTCAGGACGGTAGACCAGCGCCCCTTGGGATGGCGCAGACGGCGGCGGGTTGCAGGTTTTGTTCCCTGGAGCGGCACTGATGCCATGAACGAAAATGTAGTTCTTGGGTCGCTCAAACGTCGAGTGGAATCGACGAATTTCATGGGGGGAGAAATACACGCCGTATTGGGCAGCATTGAACTCGATCTGCGAGCCGCACAGCTCCCGCCGGGGGCGAAATCGGCCACCGTCGAAGTGGAATGCGTTATGGCGTCTGTAGAGATCCGTGTCCCTGAAACCTGGCGGGTTAGCGTGCAGGCCGAAGGCGTTTTGGGAAATATTGAGGATCGGACAATCCCGCCGAGACCCGATCCGGGCCTGGACCCGCCGACACTCGTGATCCGCGGAAGTTCGGTTATGGGCACGGTGGAATTGGAGAATTGAATGACATCGCGCAAATACTAAATGCATCCACTGTTTCGAAGCAGAATTGCCCTGCTTTCCTATTTAGCGGCCTGGATTCCGATCGGATGTATGTTCGGGGCGATGGTCAGCATATCCGGTGGGCTCACCTGGTCTGAGAGCGCGGTCGTCACATTTCCCGGTGTCCTCGCGCTAGTTGTTCTCGTGCTTACGCCGTGGTACACCTGCCGCGCGTTGCCGCTGCGATCGACTCCACCTGCGAAGTTGATACTCACCCACTTAGTCGTGGCAATGTGCGTTAGTACCGCCATTGTGCTGGTTGACAAAATTAGCGTTGCCGTTTTTGGGCTATGGTTGCCTGACCTGCGTGGCAGGTTTCACGGAGCCATACCGGTGGCCGCCTTTATGGTGTTGCTGATCTACTTACTTTCCGTTGCGTTGCACTACACGCTTTTCGCAGTGGAGTCTTCCAAACAAGCCGAGGTCGTCTCGCGCGAAGCGGAACTGAAAGCCCTAAAAGCGCAAGTCAATCCGCACTTCTTGTTCAACAGCTTGAACTCCATTAGTGCTTTGACGGCCACGAATCCGACCGCTGCGCGCGACATGTGCATTCGTCTGTCCGATTTTCTTCGCAGTTCTCTTCGTTTGGGAGAGCGCACCAGCATACCTTTCGCTGAGGAACTCGCGCTCACAAAAACATATTTGGAAGTGGAGCAAATTCGATTCGGAAAGAAGTTGAAGGTTTGGAATGATCTTGATCCTGCATGTGATGACTGCGAAGTACCGCCGTTATTAGTTCAACCGTTGATTGAAAATGCCATTAAGCACGGAGTCGCCACGCTGGTAGACGGCGGCGAAATCGCTATTCGAGGCCGCAAAATACAAAACATGATTTGTGTCGTGATTGAGAATCCATTCGATCCCGATGCTCCGGTAGCTCGAAAAAACGGTTTCGGCCTCGTCAGCGTCCGCAACCGGCTGCATGCGCGCTATGGGAATGCTGGACGGCTGGAAACAGAAGTGAATCAAAATCGCTATCGAGTAATTCTTACTGTTCCTTGCGAAAGGCACCGGCAGTCCGCCATATGAAGCAAATTCGAGCCCTGATTGTTGATGATGAAGATCTGGCGCGCCAAATACTTCGCGAATATCTGTCTGAAGAACGCGATGTTGAGGTGGTAGGAGAGTGTACGAATGGGTTCGATGCGGTAAAAGCAGTCACTGAACTCAAGCCCGATCTGTTGTTTCTGGATGTGCAGATGCCGAAGCTGGATGGTTTCGAAGTTCTGGATCTGGTGGGAACCGAAATTGCGGTGGTATTTGTCACAGCTTACGATCAGTACGCGATGAAAGCGTTCGATGCCGCTGCCGTCGATTACCTGCTAAAGCCGTTCGAACTGGAGCGTTTTCGTACGGCCCTGCAGCGCTCGCGACGGCGGCTGGAAGAAAAAACTCCAAGTCCAGCGGTTGACGATTTGCGGCGAGCGGCGAGCGGCCCCGGTCAGCACCTGCAGCGCATCGTCATTCGAGACAATGCGCGTGTTCACATCATTCCGGTGGATCAACTCGACTACGTGGAAGCGGAAGATGATTACATCGGCCTTCATACGGGCGGCAAAAAATATCTCAAACAGCAAACGATTTCAAGCCTGGAGGCGTCGCTCGACCCGGCGCGATTTATCCGTGTTCACCGGTCTTTCATCATCAATCTGGACAAGCTGGGGAAAATCGAGCCATACACCAAGGACACAAAGCTCGCGGTCCTGACGGACGGCTCTCAAGTGCCTGTGAGCCGTGCTGGATATATGCGTCTACGCGAGCTGGTGGATTCCAAGTAGCCTTAGATGAAATGCCGATTTGCCGGATTCGGTTTAATAGGTACTTATGCCAAACGCAACTTGCGACATCGGCCTTATTGGATTGGCCGTCATGGGCCAGAACCTGGTTCTCAATATGAATGACCATGGTTATCGAGTGGCTGTCTTCAATCGAACAGTCTCCAAGGTAGACGAATTTACCGGACACGAGGCAAAAGGGACTCAGGTCGTCGGATCCCATTCCATTGAGGAACTAATCCAATCCCTCAAGCGTCCGCGGCGCGTCATGCTCATGGTGAAGGCGGGCGACACGGTCGATCACATGATCGAGCAACTTATTCCGTACCTTGAAAAGGGCGACATCATCGTCGATGGCGGTAACTCCCACTATCCCGACACAAATCGGCGCACAAAAGAGCTGAATCAAAAGGGCATTTTGTTTATCGGCACCGGCGTATCGGGCGGGGAAGAAGGCGCGCGTTTTGGCCCGTCCATCATGCCGGGCGGAAACATCGAAGCGTGGCCGCACGTGAAAGATATTTTTCAGTCAATTGCCGCAAAGGTCGAAGATGGTACCCCTTGTTGCGATTGGGTCGGGGAGAACGGCGCAGGCCATTACGTGAAGATGGTGCACAACGGCATTGAATATGGCGATATGCAGTTGATCTGCGAAGCCTATCAATTGCTGAAAGACGGCCTGGGACTCAGCGCCGAAGAACTTCATCAAGTTTTCGCGGAATGGAATAAAGGCGAGTTGGATAGTTTCCTGATTGAGATAACGGCTGAGATTTTCACGAAGAACGACGAGGATGGTAAGCCTCTCATCGACAAGATTCTCGATACCGCCGGTCAGAAGGGCACTGGCAAGTGGACCGCTACAAGCGCGCTTGATCTGGGAATGCCCGTCACGCTGATTGGCGAGGCCGTATTTGGACGCTGCCTTTCCGCTTTGAAGGATGAGAGAGTCGCCGCATCCAAAGTGTTACAAGGTCCCGCTCATAGTCAGGATTCTCATGACAAGAAGATATTCATCGAGGATGTTCGGCGCGCTCTCTATTGTTCGAAGATCATTTCTTACGCGCAGGGCTACATGCTACTGCGCGAAGCGGCCAAGGAAGAGGGATGGAATTTGAACATGGGCGGCATTGCGCTTATGTGGCGCGGAGGCTGCATCATTCGAAGCCGTTTTCTTGGCAAGATCAAAGAGGCATACGACAAAAACCCGAAACTGACCAACCTGCTGCTTGATGACTTTTTCAGCAAGACGTTGAACGAATATCAGGCTGCGTGGCGTAAAGCCGTTATTCACGCAATAGGTTTCGGAGTTCCAACACCGGCCTTCTCTACTGCGCTTGCGTTTTACGACGGGTATCGGAGCGAGCGTTTGCCTGCGAATCTGCTGCAGGCCCAGCGAGATTTCTTTGGTGCGCACACGTATGAGCGTATCGACAAGCCCCGCGGACAGTATTTTCATACGAATTGGACGGGACGCGGCGGGCGCGTTTCCTCCGGCTCATACAATGCTTAACCGGAAATCATTTAGACAACTCTGAATCTAATGGACGGAGCAAGCATGAAATACGGATTGAACATTCGGCCGGAAGCAGCCCTGGATTTCGTTTCCATTGGTGGTTTGGTGTACCGGCTTGATCCGGGCATCATCCCTTGGCGCAAAGCCGCTGAATGCAGGATTCATGTGAGCGGCGGCGAATTCAACGTGGCCGCTAATCTCTCCGATTGCTTCAAAATGAACACGGGTATCGCTACCGCAATGGTGGATTACCCCATCGGAGATCTGGTGGCTGAGCGCGTGCGTGCAATGGGCGTGAGGCCGTTCTATAAGCACTTCAAGCACGACGGCGTTGCCGGGCCGAATATTGCAACTGTTTATAGCGATCGGGGACAAGGCGTCCGCGCTCCGGTGGTTTTTTACAACCGTTCAAATGAGGCCGCGGGCAGATTGAAGCCCGGAGACTTCAACTGGGGCGCCATCTTTTCGGGTGGAGTCCGCTGGTTTCACAGTGGCGGGATTTTCGCCGCTTTATCGGACACTACTTCGGAAGTCACTATTGAAGGTATGCAAGCAGCGAAAGCTGCCGGCGCAATGGTTTCATTTGATTTGAACTATCGAGCCAAGCTGTGGAATGTTTTGGGCGGTCATGAAAAAGCTGTGGAAGTCATCCGGCGCATCGTTAAGAACGTCGATGTTCTGGTTGGCAATGAGGAAGATTTGCAGATGGGCTTGGGTATTCCGGGACCCGAGGTCGCCGCAAAATCGAAGCTCGACCCCAGCACGTTTTTCGGCATGATCGATCGTGTCGTGAAAGATCACCCGCAAGTGAAGATTGTTGCGACAACTTTGCGGGAAGTTCACTCCACAAACCGGCATAGTTGGAGCGCGGTCGCATGGATCAACGGAAAAACCTTCCAGGCGCCCACAGCCGAACTGGACGTCTATGATCGCGTCGGAGGCGGCGATGGCTACGCAGCCGGATTTATCTACGGCTTGTTGAAGGGCAAGTCTGAGCAGGAAGCGGTGAACTTGGGTTGGGCTCACGGCGCGCTGCTGACCACGTTCCCCGGAGATACAACCATGGCAACGCTAGATCAGGTGGAGTCTCTATCCAAGGGCGGATCGGCGCGCATTCAGCGGTGATGTGACCGGTTCCGGCGCCTGCTTAGAGCTCTTACTTTCGGTAGACAGGTGATGTGTGTGACATTGCGCGCAACAAACATTTCCTTTCAATAACAAGATTGACACCGCCCGAAGCTAAAATGAGAGTTCCGCGATTGATTGGTTTTCAAGCGTTCCATTCACCTTCAGGAGAATCATGTCAGGGAAAAAAATTGGTATCTTGACGGGCGGCGGAGACGTACCCGGCCTGAATGTCGTCATCAAGAACGTTGTCTATCGCAGCACGACGGACGGACACGATGTGACAGGCATCCGGCTCGGCTGGAAGGGCTTGACTGATCTAAATTTTGACGATCCGCATAGCGTGGAACGCTACGTTTTGCCGCTGACAAGAGAAAATACGCGGACGATTGATCGGACGGGTGGCACATTTCTTCATACAAGCCGTACGAACCCGTCAAAAATGAAAAAAGTTCCGGACTTCCTGAAAGCTTCTGATTTTCCTTCCAAAACAGAGAAAGGTAAGGACGGTAACGCGGCAACAACCTACGACCTAAGTAAACGCGTTCTCCAAAACCTGGAACGGCTCGAGATTGAACACTTGATCGCGATCGGCGGCGACGACACGCTAAGCTATGCCGCTGTCCTCGACAAATTAGGTTTCAAGGTTATCGGTATTCCCAAAACCATGGACAACGATGTGCGGAACACCGAATACTGCATTGGTTTCTCAACAGCAATCACGCGCGCGAAGGAAGCCATTGATCGGCAGCGCACGACTGTGGGGTCGCATGAGCGAGTCGGCGTATTCCGCGTGTTTGGCCGCGATGCCGGCTACACGGCTCTCTACACTGCGTATGTCACATCTATCCGATGCGGAATTCCGGAGTATGAGTTTGACCTCGACCACATGATCGAGCTGTTGATGACAGATAAAAAGAACAATCCCAGTAACTACAGCTTGGTTATTTTGTCGGAAGGCGCTCGCTGGAAGGGCTACACCGTAAAAGAATACGGCGAGGCTGATGCATTTGGGCATCGCAAGAAGTTCAGCGTAGCCGAGGCGTTCAGCGATGAACTTACTGCCCATGAGAAAGCTGAAACGGTTGTAAGCGATTTGACCTACGATCTTCGCAGCGGTGCGCCCGACTTCCTGGATACGCTGGTTGCTACAACTTTTGGAACGATGGCCTATGATGCGTTCTACTACAACAAGAGCGGATTAATGGCTTCCATTTCGGAAGGCAGATTTGCCATGGTGCCAATACCGGATCCAAAGCTTGGACCTCGCCATGTGGATGTAGAGCACATGTACAACACAGAGCGCTACCGGCCGAGCTACACCAGTAAAGAAGGGCTTTCCGTCTTTCTCACCCACGCTTGAACATGCAGCCACAACCGGCTGAACGGCCGACGCTGCTCTCCGAAGTCGTCGAAGCACACGGTCACCTGATCGACTCGCACATCATGGAGCGCATCTTCGACGCTGTCGTCGAAGCCGGTGGGCAATTTACCGTGGAACAGTTTGCAATTGGACGGACAAACAGCGATCCCTCATCTCTGCGGTTGCGCGTTGACGCGCCAACACAGCAACAAATGGAACGCATGATGGCCGCTTTGCTTGGTCTTGGTTGCGCGCCTTCCGACACGGGCGAAGTAGAGCTGAAAGTGGCCGAAACCGACAAATGCGCTCCTGAGGATTTTTATTCGACTACCAACCAGAGGACGTTGGTACGCCACGGCGATCACTGGCTGGAAGTCCGAAATCAGCGCATGGACGCGATGATCGTGCTGGACGGCGGCGTTGCGGAGTGCCGGCGGTTGCGCGATATCAAGGCTGGAGATGCAATTGTAGTGGGGATGCGGGGCATCCGTGTAGTCCCCGAAGCGAAGGAGCGCGATCGTGACGCGTTCGCCTTCATGAGCAATGAAATTTCGTCTGAACGGCAGGTGGAAACCGCCGTGGCACAAACGGCGGCAATCATGCGCCAAGTCCGCGGCGAAGGGAAGAGGATCGTCGCGGTCGCCGGTCCGGTGGTCGTCCATACCGGCGGCTGTGAGCCGTTATCTAGTTTGATACGCACCGGCTGGATCGATGCGCTTCTCGCCGGGAACGCTTTGGCTGTACACGATATTGAGTCCGCACTTTTAGGAACGTCGCTTGGCGTGCGCACTGTCGATGGTCGATTAGAAGAACACGGGCATCGCAATCATATGCGAGCCATCAATGCAATTTATCGCGCGGGCGGTATTGCGCGGGCCGTAGCAAGCGGCCAGTTGTCGACCGGCGTCATGTATGAATGTGTGAAGGCCGATGTGCCGTTTGTGCTTGCCGGAAGCTTGCGTGATGATGGGCCGCTTCCTGAAGTAATTACCGATATGAACCAAGCCCAGGATGCCTATGCCGCGCAATTGCGCAATGCCGGCGTTGTCTTGTGCCTCAGTTCGATGTTGCACTCCATCGCCGTGGGAAACATGCTTCCGGCGTGGGTGAAGATTGTTTGCGTCGATATCAACCCGGCCGTGCCTACGAAGGTAAGCGACCGCGGCACCGGCCAAGCGGTTGGTGTGGTGACTGATGTAGGGTTGTTTTTGAGTTTGTTGTCGCAAACCTTGCAAGTTAATGAAGAAAAGTCCTCAATACACTGACCAACACGCTGCCGCCGGAGTAGATGCCGCCCTGCCGGAAATCGAAACCTGGCCGAATCAATACCAGGGATACAAAATTGAAATCGAAATGCCGGAGTTTACGTCGGTATGCCCGAAGACGGGTCTGCCCGACCATGGGAGATTGACGCTGACTTACATTCCGCTCAAGCGCTGCTTGGAGTTGAAGTCGCTAAAAATGTACACGCTGGCTTACCGGAACTTAGGCATTTTTCAAGAAAACGTGGTGAATCGATTTCTCGCCGACGTTGTAAAGGCAACCAACCCTGTAGAAGCGACGGTTATCGGGGATTTTGCCGCGCGCGGAGGCATTTCAACCCGAGTGACCGCGACTTACCGGCGCGCGAAGAAGTAGTCTAATAGGATGCGAACCAAGCGGTGCTTCGTCGCCCTCTTTAGCTTGGTATTACCGCTATGCGCCGCTCAATTTCAAAACGGCCAGGCGGCGATCGCAGTGATAGGCCAGCCCTCGTTTTCTGCTCGCGAAGCAGGCATCAATGCAACAGCTCTTTCGATTTCAACCGGTCGGCTGTACGTTGCCGATACCGCGAATCACTTGCTTGCTTTCGATCTTTCGAAGCTTGCCGCCAGCGGCTCGGCGCCGAGTGCGATTCTCAACCAGTCTGTCATGGTTGGAATTTCGGCTGTTAGCGTTTATGGAAAATCCGTTGCTATTGCCGATACAGTAAACCACCGTGTTCTTGTCTGGCGCGATGCTTCTTCCGAGTCCGCGCTCAAGGGTCCGGACGTAGTCCTCGCGGATTCATCTTCGGTGGTCGAGCCTATTTCGGTGGCTCTCGACAAGCAGCGGCTGTTTGTGGGCGATGCGGCCTTGCATCGTGTTCTGGTGTGGAACACTTTGCCGCAATCGAATAATCAGGCGGCTGACGTCGTTCTTGGGCAACCGAACTTTGCCGCATCGTCGGTATCCGACGTGCCCGCCGCGAATACTGTCGCACGGCCTGTGGCACTCGAATCTGACGGTGAGCGCCTTTTTGTTGCTGACTCCACATACCGCCGTATTCTCGTGTTTGCCGCGGCTGACATTCCGCTGCCCTTGAATCCTGTTGTGAACTCAGCCAGTTTGACGCCGGCACCGCTTGCACCAGGGGCCTTGGTCACCATTTCGGCTGCTGGCCTAACGCAAGCGAGCGACGCTGCCCTGGACGGCGCCGATGAACCGTTGCCGAAGAAACTTGGCGGAGTTGAAGTTATTCTGGATGGCTCAGCGCTACCACTACTTTCTGTGTCGCCAACAGAGATCCATGCTCAGTTCCCCTACGACATCATCAACCGCTCTTCATCCAGTCTCTTCATTCGGTCTGAACAGGAAAAGGGCGCGGTAGTCACGTCGAATGCTGTCGCGGTCAGTTTGATTCCCGCTTCGCCTGGTTTATTCGCCTTTTCCGGCAAGGAGCCCCGCCCGGGTATGGCTCTTCATGGCACATCTCCCGTCACTGCCAACAATCCTGCGCATCCAGGTGATGCGATCACCCTGTGGGGTGCGGGCCTGGGTGCTGTTATCGCCGCAGAAGCCAGTGAGTCCGGCGCTGTTGCGGGCGTGCCGAATGCGCAACCCGATTCTCTGGTTCAAGTACCTGTTACTGCCACTGTAAATGGCATGCCTGGGGAAGTTTTGTCCGCCGTCATCCCGCAAGGTTCTATCGGCATCTATGAAGTTCGCATCTTGTTGCCGCGCGATTTCTCTGTCGAAGGCAGCGCGACGCTTGCGATTTCACAGGACGGACATCAGAGCAATACGATTACTATTCCTGTTAAGAACGGAACCCAATAATCGCGATGCACCAACTCCGCTGGCACGCACTGCTGCAGCAGTGGGTAGTGGTCACGACGGCGCGGCAAAACCGCCCGCAGATGCCGGCAAACTGGTGTCCCTTTGACCCCGGTTCGGGGCGTGTTCCGGATCATTACGACGTTTACCTTTATCCCAACGACTTTCCCGCTTTTGCGGCCGATGTGCCTCCGTTCGAGACGTCTACCGGCCTGTTTGCGGAGACCGGCCCGCGTGGTGCATGCGATGTTGTACTGTACTCCCCTGAGCACACTCTGCCACCATCGCGGTTGAGCCTGGAAAGCTGGCGCAAAGTAGTCGATCTTTGGGCCGAGCGCACGCGCCACCATGCAGCAAATCCGGATATTGCTCTGGTCGCTGTCTTCGAAAACTGCGGTGAGGCCGTGGGCGTCACAATGCCGCATCCGCATGGCCAGATTTACGCCATGCCGTTTATTCCTCCCATTGTTGAAAAGGAGATTGCTTCGGCGCGCCAGTTTGCCCAAACGCATAACGGCGACTGTCTTCTCTGCCGCTTGCTTGAAGAAGAACTCCGGCAGCAATCCAGGCTTGTTGCGCAAAATGAACACTTCGTCAGCTTTGTGCCTTACGCGGCCCGGTTTCCTGGAGAGATTTGGATATGCGGCCGCCGGCATATGCGGACGCTGCTCGATTTGAATGCCGCGGAACGAGCGAGTCTTGCCGAATCCATCAGCATTGTGCGCCGCAAGTATGATGCTCTTTATGGATTCGTGCTGCCGCTGATGATGTCGGTACGGCAAGCGCCCTTGCGGCCGGATGATGCCCCATATCACATGTACGTTCAATTTCTACCGCTGCAGCGAAGTGCAACCAAGTTGAAATACCTGGCAAGTATTGAAACGGCTTACGGGACCTTTCTAGCCGATACCGCGCCCGAAGAGATGGCCCAGACTCTGCGGAATTGCGAACCGGCGACCAGTCTTTAATTAGCCGGGGAACTCAGCAGTTTACGCACGGCATTTACCGCAATAAGTGTTTTTGAACCTTACCCAATGCATTACGTGGCAGCGCGTCCAGTCTCACGAACTTTCGCGGGATTTTGAACGATGCCATTGCGGTGCGGCAGCGGTTCTCAATGTCAACCGCGCTGAAGTTCTCTCGGACGACAACATACGCGACCGGCACTTCTCCGCGAACGGGATCGCTCTCCCCAATAACCGCGGCCTCTGCGATCTCGGGCTGTTCTTGCAGGAACTCCTCGATTTCACGCGGATAGATATTGAAGCCGCCCGAAATGATGAGATCGCTCTTTCGCCCGCAAAGCGTGTAGTAGCCGTCCGCGGAACGTGTCGCCAAATCGCCTGTGCGGAAAAAGCCGTCTTTGAAAGCGTTGTTTGTGGCGTCGTCGCGTTTCCAATAGCCCGCAAAGATATTCGGTCCGCGCAGATAGACCTCGCCGGTCTCACCGTCGGCTACGGCCTTGCCATTTGAATCAAGCAAACGCACCGAAACACCGGGCAAAGGCAGGCCGACGGTTCCTGCTCGCCTTTCGCCCACGTAAGGATTGCTGATGTTCATCAGCGTTTCGCTCATGCCGTAACGTTCTAATATTCTATGGCGAAATCGATGCTCGAATTCGTCCATTATTGCCGCGGGCAGCGGCGCTGAGCCGGAAACAAAAAGCCGAACAAATGAACCGGTCTCGCGGGTAAGTGCCGGCTCCCACTCAAGCATTCGCACGTACATCGTGGGGACACCGAAGAAAAGCGTTGGCCGGAATTGCAGAAATGTTTGGCAGGCGGTCTGATGCGAAAAACGTTCCAGAAGCTTGGTCCTGCAGCCACTCATGAGCCAGCAATGAACGCCATTGCCCAATCCGTGTACGTGGAACAGCGGAAGTGCGAGTAAGAAACGATCATTGGAAGTGATTTGCCAGCAGGTCAACAGATTTGTAGCGTTCACCGCGAAATTATTGTGAGTTAGCACCGCGCCTTTTGATGTTCCAGTTGTTCCGGACGTGTAGATAATGCCGCAGGGAGAGTCACCGTCCAATCGCGTCGAAGGCCTGGTGGAAGGATGATTCTGCATGGCCGCACGGAGAGTTGTGCGTGTCCAAACAGGAATAGAAGCCGATAGAGGCTCGTCGGCGACCACGGCTCTTGGTTCGGCATCGCGCAAGATATGAGAAATTTCACGATCGCGATAGAGAATGTTGATCGGCACGAAGATGATGCCTGCTTTGATACAAGCCAGATAGAGATCAATCATTTCGACGCAATTGGCGAGATACACACACAGGCGGTCGCTGGCCGAGAAGCCTTGGTCAATCAAGAATTGAGCCAAGCTATTGCTGCGGGCCTCCAATTCGCCAAACGTGAAGCTCTCTTCCCCGAACTCCAAAGCAACCGTATCCGCGCGTCCGCGCAGGGAAAGATCAAATAAGTCGACTAGATTCATTGCTTAAACTATTCGAGAAGTGCGGTGCCACTTGTCTCGCGTCCAAAGGGTAAGAGTGCCAGTCCAACGAGGAAGACAAGGGCGGTCATCGCTATGGGGCGGCCCAGTGTGCCCCAATGCGATATCGCAGCGCCTACTGCAAACGTCGCACCCGCTGCGATAAAGCGTCCAAAGGAAGTTGCAAACGCAAAGGCGCTGGCGCGGCAATCAGTGTGGTATTGTTCCGGAAGCCAAACCGTAAACACGCAGAAACTCGCTCCGCCAACGCCCAGGAAAAAGAGGCAAGCCATGAACCAGGAGAGCGCATGGTTTGAGAAATAGAAAACAAAACCAAAGCTGAACAAAATGGATGCGGCCATAAGCACATAGAAAAAGCCGAGCGTGGAGCGCCGGCCCATGCAGCGTGCTAATAGAGGCACCAGCAGGCATCCCGCGATTGTTCCAATGGAGAGCAGCACACTTCCGCTTGATGCCAGTCGTGCGGCGTCTAAAGCGCCGTGCCCCTCTCGCGCTGCAAGCTGCGTTATTGCGCTGGGGACGTAGACTGAACCCGCCCAGAGCCCAACCATTGAAACCAGAACATAAACCGCGTTGAGAGACGTGCGCCCTCGATATTTGCTCGAAAAAAGGGTGAGGAATGCCGCTCGTGCTGTTAAACGGCGGCCCGCTTCGCGAACGCGATTCGTCCACCTTGCCGGCTCGGCCACCCCGTAGCGGATGAACGCAACCAATAACGCAGGCGCGCCTCCCAGGAGGAACATCGCCCGCCACCCAAAATGCGCACCCACACTGAAATTCGCAAGCGAGGCAAGCAAAGTACCGAAATAATAACCCGTGTGCATCAGTGAGCCGCCGAGTACGCGACGCCCTTCAGGCCATTCTTCGGCTACCAAAATTCCGCCCAAGGTCCACTCTCCGCCAATTCCAATACCCGCAATCAGACGGAACAGCCCAAGTTCCCACACGCGGGTAGAAAGTGCGCCGGCCAACGTGAATAGGGAATAGCACAAGATCGTGAGTGTTAGCGTGCGCACTCGTCCAAAACGGTCGGCCATCGGTCCCCAGACGAACGATAGTCCCCAACCAACCAGGAAGAGTGCAAAAAGCAGACCGCCGTAGAAACCAATACTTGAGGTTGTAGGCGCAACTCCCGAATTCGGAAGCAGTTCGCGAAGCGAAGGAACCAGCACCAACGCGTAGATGAATGAATCCATTCCGTCCAGTGTCCAACCCGCCCAAGCGGCCCAAAACCCTCGAATCTGGTTTGGCGTGAGTTTTGATTTATCAGAGCGAACAGCGACGTTCATTGCGCCCGCACGACGGGCAATTCGATACGCGATGGGTGTTTTGTATCGAGGTAGACCGTATTCTCTGCGATCTGCCAGCGGCGATTGTTGTTCAGCGGTTCGCCAGTGTTGGGATTTATATCGAATCGCGGGAAATTGCTGCTCGAAATATCGAGACGAATGCGGTGTCCCCGCTGAAAAACAAGAGACGTGGGATACATCTCGATGGTGAATTCGTAGGGCTGCCCGGGCTTTAGCAACTCCGCTTTGCCAGGGCCGTTCCGATAACGCCCCCGAACAATACTGTCCGCAATGTTCAGATCTATCCCTGCCGGGAAATCGCGGTTCGGAGGATAAACATCAATTAGCTTCGCTGTGAAATCCGTGTCCAAGGAATTGGATGACGCCCAAAGTTTCACAATGAGGCGCCCGGTCACTTCCGTGTCGCTCTTGAGCGGGAACGTCTGAAAGACCAACACATCATTACGCGCCGATAGGGGTCGAGAATCCATGCAGAGCCAAAAATCCACTCCGCATCGCTGATCCGCCGCACCTTGAAACATGAGCCTGCCTTGCGAGGAGATGTTGCCGCCCAAGGTCGGCACTGGGTTGCGAGGATCGAACAAGTACCGAACAGGCGAATCGTCCGAAGGTTTGCCGGAAGAAAGGACGCCATTGCTGTGCAAATAATACGGGGTGGCTTGCGCACGCGTGAGAGGCCACTCTTGTTCGTTGCGCCAATGCCCGCCGACGTAAATGCGGCCTTCCGGCGTTTTGTGTCCGTCGCCTCCGCCCATGACGTAAATACGGACTGGCGGCTCACGGTCAACGCCGTTATCGATTCCCTTCAGCCAGTGATCGAACCACCTCAGGTGAAACGCCCACAAATCCAGAGCAGCGTCTTGCGTAAATTGAGCTTCGCCCGCAAAGCTGCGACTCTCTGAGCTATGAATCCAGGGACCAACAATCAAACGCTGTAAGCTCTTTTTTGTCTTTCGCAGCTCAACGAAGTTCAGATTCGCGACTGGACCCGCCCAGGAATCGTACCAGCCCGTTGTGTGATATTCGGGAACGTCCTTGTATTCGGCCAGGTGGTCGACCACGCTTGAGCCCGACTTTTTCCAGAAATCGTCGTAGTCTCCGTGGCGCATCGCTTCAATGAGCCATGATTCATAATCCGGTGCAAACTTGAGCGGGGTAGTGCTGGCGCGTAGCGGTAGACCGCGCACGTAATCTTGAACGTGCCTTCCCATATCCAACAGCGCCGGTACTGCCGCCAGATCAACTGCGGCCCTTTCGGCTGCCGCTTGGTCGTTCGCAGTGGGTGAAGGATTGCCCAGCGTCAAAACCCAATTGAAGAAACGAAGTTCAAATGCGCCGTTGTGACGCACGCCGTAGTGCCCGAAATCCGACATCGCATTGCGTGGAATCATCGCCTTTATGTACGGAGCATTCGCAATGGCAAGCGCGTGCTGTGTCGCGCCGTCGTAAGAGCTTCCCATTGTGCCGATATTTCCGTCGCACCATGACTGGGAACCAATCCAGGTTGCCGTATCAAATCCGTCATTGGGATCATCGCGAATTGGAAACCAGCGGCCTTCCGACTTGTAGCGGCCACGAACGTCCTGGGCAACAACAATGTAGCCGTGGGGCACAAAGTGACTAGCTGCCGCGGAAAGATCGTCTTTGTTGTAAGGCGTGCGCTCTAGAATAACGGGGAACTTGCCTTCCACTGCGGAGCCCTTGCGTGCTGGCCGGTAAATGTCGGTAGCGAGCTTGATGCCGTCGCGCATCGATATCATCTCGTTCTTGGTTATGGCGATCTCGTAAGATGAGCCGTTTTGTCCATTGAGAGATGGCAATAGCGCAATGACAGACAGCAGCAGTGACAGTGAGCGAAGACAGAGGGCTTGCTTTCGTCCGCAGCCGAAATACTTCATAGCTAATAATTGTGCTCTGTGGACTCCGCCCGGTATGTCACGTGTCTTCCAGCACGCGCACGGGGTGGCCCAAGATTTGTTCGAGGCTTTTGGACTGTGGCCGGAATGCCGAGCCATAATGAGCGTCTATGTCCTGTCGATAGCCCATTTGGGGACCGGGAAAACCGATAAGCTGCCACCCGATCATCCCTGCGTTTCCGCCATGCATGGGATCGCAGAACATTCCTTCGATCGTGTGGATTCGTAGCATCTGGAAGAACACAGTCTCTTCCAGAGACTTTAGTTTTTGGTCTTGCTGTTCCGCTGAGAGGCTACTGAAGGCGCCGAGCATGCCAATCCCTTCGCGATAGATTTCGCGCGGCGTGGCCTTGCCTTGATAACCATGCTCGGGCAGGGAACTGACAAACGGCCCTTTCGTGTAGCGGAACTGGTCGCGTCCATACGGGCCCGCTAGTTGACGATCGATATAAACAACAACACCAGCTTCGGATGCGCCGGGTCCACTTTCATCGCTCGGAAATATCCGTTCGCAGGCGGCGGATATCGTCTGTGCCTCGGTTGCGGTGAAGAATCGTAAGGGAATGTGCAACGTGCCTTTGTCGGGATTCGTTCGTATCGGCTGGCCGGCCAGGGTGTACCAAAGTGATCCCCCCAAAGCGGCCGCGGGTATCGCCAGAAACTCGCGACGCCTCACGCTAGTGCTCCGGGGTGTTTTAGATACTGATCGATCAGCGCATCAGCCGCCCTGTAAGTAACAGCCAGCACAGTGAGAGTCGGATTGACCGACGCGTTTTGCGGAAATGACGATGCCCCCACAACCCAAAGATTGGGAGCATCCCAGTGTTGAAGCGACGTGTTAACAACACTGTTTGCACGCGTCGTACCCATAATGGCGCCGCCTTGCAGGTGCGTGCTCTGGTACTGGGTAACTGTATAGGGATGGACCGGCGGCGCGGCAGCGTGGGCCGCTGCTCCTATTTCCCTTGCAATGTTTTTAAAAATGCCATACGAAAACTGGCGTTGCCGCTGTTCGTGATCTGTCCAATCGAGAGTTAGACGAAGCAAAGGATCGCCGAATTTATCTGTGTAGGTCGGGTCCAGGTCCATGAAATTTTGTCGATACGACATATGCTCGCCAAACAGAACGATCGTTCCTACCTTGTCGCGCCAGGTCAAGGCTGTTTTCTTCCATTGCGAGCCCCAGTTTGATGGGACAGCGCCGGGCGGCAGAGTGTCAAAGGACTGGATCGGCCTGTTGCCGGTGCTGATAGCCAGAAGTGATCCCCCGCGCAGAATTCCCTCAGTGCCCTTCAATGCCTGGTCTCCGTCAAAATCTGAGATCGCAGTGCCCAAGGCCCCCGTACCCATAAAAGCGTTCATGGGGTGGTCGAAAAACAGGTTTAGCTTGGTCATAATCTGGTGCGTCAGATTCTTGCCAAGCGTTCCTTTGCCGGAAGCCGGATCATACGGAGTGCCGATGCCGGATAGGGACAGGAGCCGCACATTACTAAGCGTGAACGATGCCAGTATGACCACGTCCGCCGGTTGAAAAACCTCCTCACCCGCTTCGTTGGTGTACTGTACGCCTGTCACGCGCTGACTCTCTTTGACAAGCCGTCGTACCCAGCTTCCGGTTCGCAGTTCGAAATTATTCCGCTGTGAAAGTAGCGGCATCAACGTATTCGTCGGCTGTGCTTTCGCACCAATCATGCAGCCGAAGGTTTCGCAGTAACCGCAATAGGCGCATCCCGGACGCGAGATGCCATCCGGATTGCGGTAGGCCTCGCTAAGGGTCGCGGCGGGGACTGGATATGGATGATAGGACAGTTTCTTTACGCTCTCTTCAAAGAGAGTCATGAAATACGAGCGCTTCAGCGGCGGCGTGGGGTACTCGAATTCACGGCGGCCTTCGAATATGTTTCCACCGTCTATCAGCTTGCCGCGTAAATTTCCCGCTTTGCCGCTGACACCCATCATGCGTTCTACGCGCCAATAATAAGGCTCTAACTCCTCGTAGCTGATACCCCAATCTTGAACAGCGAGGCTTTCCGGCAAAACCGTTGCGGGATAGCGCTCCTTCAAATGCGATGCCAGCCGAAAAACCTCCGGAGAATAGCGAAATGAATTGCCGTTCCAATGCTCGCCTGCGCCTCCGACGCCTGAGCCGGGCAGAAAAGATCCATATTGACGTACCGGCACGCTCGGGTTCTTAGCCGAATGCCTGTGTGTAACGGTCTCGTCTGCAATGTTCTGCATGAACCGCAGACGAATTGAGTAGTCAAGTTCGTCCATTGTGGATGCATAATCTTTGGTTCTATGCATCGGACCGCGTTCCAGCACCAACACGTTAAGCGAGGTCCGGCGCGTAACCTCCGCGGCCATCGCCAGACCAGTCCACCCGCCGCCGACAATAACAACGTTTACCGGCTTTAGACGCTTCACAGGATAGTTGCTCTCTTGATCCAGGTCATTCGAACGCCGGCAGCACTTTATTCAGTTCGGATTCGATTTCCCCTAATTGCTTCTTTACAACCTGATAGCGTTCTATCGAATCGCGGCCGATTTTTTGGTCCGCTGTGTTGGTCATGCCGTAAAGATACGTAATGTGCGTCTGAAGCTCCGGCTGGCTATAACGGATCGGCGGAGTAATGAGGCGTGCCGCTATATCGTTCAAACTGGCGACTTGCGCCGCATCCGCCTGAGCGCTCCCGGATTTCACCTTCGCTTGAGCGGCGCGCACGCGAGCCACTGTCTTATTCACTTCGCTGACTAGATCACGCACCTTCATGTTGTGATCGAACTGCTCCTGCAGGTCTGCTGTGGTCACGCCCGTTTTTGTAATACGAGGATCTTCGATGATGACCAGCGGCTGAGTGGACGTCCAGGAGCCAACCGTTAGCTTCACCGAATATTTTCCGGGCACCGCAACCGGGCCGTTCGGGCCCTCGGGCCGCGCTGCGCTCTGCCAAGGTCCCGGGTACCGCAAATCCCAAGTGAAGCGGTGCATGCCTGGAGTCTTGTCGAGACGCACGGGAGCCGCGCGGAAACGAAAACCGCCTTCTTCCTCCTCGAGCCCTCCCGTTTCAGCCTCACGGTTGTTCCGCCCACCCGCGGCTGCTTCGGCACTCGAGAACTTACGGACTGTCTTGCCTGCGCCATCCTCGATCTCGATTTGAATATCTCCTTCGGGAGCTTTGCCGAGGTAGTAATCGATCATCGCCCCCACCTGAGGATATTGCGGGCTTGGGCCATTACGCCCCAACCCTGGAATTGCGCCGCGCGCCGGCATTCGAACGGCTTGCCGTGGCCGGTAGAGAAACGCATCCGCCTCCATCGTCTTTGCGGTCACTTGATGCAGTGGCGTGAGATCGTCCAGAATCCAAAACGATCGGCCTTGCGTGGAAAGTACTAAATCTCCATGTGCAACTTTGATATCCGTCACGGGTGTGACGGGCAGGTTCAACTGAAACGACTGCCAATGCGCACCGTTATCAAAAGAAACATAAATGCCGAATTCCGTGCCGGCATAAAGAAGACCTGCACGATCCGGATCTTCCCTCACCACCCGAGTCGGCTCATCCTTCGCAATTCCGTTTGAACCATCCGTCAGGCGTTTCCAACTCTTGCCGAAATCGTCAGTGCGGTAAATATACGGCGCAAAATCGCCGAGTAGATAACGATAGATCGCAACGTATGCCGTTCCCGGATGGTGTGGACTGGCATCGATGTTCTGAACTCTTCCCCCTGGCTCTAAGTCCTTCGGAGTGACGTTGGTCCAGGTTTTGCCGTCATCGCGCGTGACGTAGACCAGCCCGTCATTCGATCCGGTCCAAATCAATCCTTTCTGAATAGGAGATTCACGAATCGCGTACAGCGTGCTGTAAACCTCTTCCCCTGTCGCATCGCGCGTAATGGGTTCGCCGCTCGGACCCTGACCCTCTGGAGGATTGGCGGTGAGATCGGGACTGATCTTTTCCCATGTAACGCCGAAATCGCGTGTTCGATGAAGATACTGTGAGCCGTAATAGGCGGTGTGCGGCTCATTGGGTGACACTTCCATGGGCGCGACCCGCTGGAAACGGTAGATCAGAGTTCCGCCGCCATTTCCATATAGCGATTCTGCCCCCACCCAGTACTGTTTTTCGTCGTTCGTGTTCAGGTCTTGAACGCTGAACTGTCCTTTGCACCCGCCATATACGATTTGCGGGTCCGTGTTATCGGGAATGATCGGACCGGTTTCACAGCCAGGTCCATCTCGAAATTCCTGTCCATTTCCTAGTGGCAGACTAGGCGCAATAACGGTTGTGTTGTCCTGCTGGGCGCCATAAACACGATAGGGAAATTGGTTATCGACAGCGACTTGATAGATTTCCGCGGTGGGTTGATTGGTCTGGGTGCTCCAGGTCCGTCCGCCATCAAGCGAAACATTCGCTCCGCCGTCGTTGGCCTGAATCATGTAGTTGGAGTTCTTTGGATTGATCCAGACATCGTGATTATCGCCGTGCGGCACCGGGCTCGTTCGGAACGTCTTGCCGCCGTCGGTGCTTTTGTACCAACCCTCATCGCCCACCCAGACAATATCGGGATTATTGGGATCGACCCCCAGCGTTGTGTAATAGAACGGCCGCGTAATCAGATTGCCTGAGCCATTGATCAACGTCCATGTGGCGCCCGCATCTTCAGAACGATACAAGCCGGCGCCCGGTTTCGCCTCGATAAGCGCATAAATCCGATCCGGTTTAGCCGCCGAAATGGCGACATTGCTGCGCCCAAACAGGCCCGTGGGCAAGCCGCCGCCCAACTTAGTCCAGTGCTCGCCGGCGTCGGTACTTTTATAAATGCCGCCGTCTTTAGAGCCACTGATGATGGTCCAGGGTTTGCGTTGCCCGTGCCACATGCAGGCGAACACTACGTTGGGATTTCCAGGCTGAATCTCAAGATCCGCTGCGCCAAGTTCGTCTGTCAAAAACAACGCCTTTTTCCATGTCTTCCCGCCATCAGTGGTCTTGAACACACCGCGATCTGGATTCGGAACAAAGGGATCGCCTAACGCGGCCACGTAAACAATGTCGGAATTGTTCGGGTCCACCCGCACGGTGGCGATCTGCCCTACATCGCGAAGCCCAATAAAGGTCCAAGTCTTTCCTGCATCGGACGATTTGTAAATGCCGCGACCAATAGAGACATTGCTGCGGATTTTTGAGGAGCCGGTACCCGCATAGACAACATCCGGATTCGAGAGCGACACGTCAAGCGCGCCCATCGATGCCACGGAAAAATAACCATCCGATACGTTGACCCAGGTGTGCCCGGCGTCAGTAGTCTTCCAAACGCCACCGCCCGTTGAGCCCATATAGAAGGTCATTGGCTGCGACGGCACCCCGGTCACGGCAGTAACCCGTCCGCCGCGTTCCGGCCCAATCATGCGGTAGCGCATCCCCGACCAAAGCGCCGGCTTGTAAGCCGCATCTTGCGCCCCAGCGGCTTGCTGAAGTGTCAGCGCAAACAGAATTGCGCTTGCGAGGCGGATTGAGTTTCGTTTCATATCGCGTAGGAGTTTCCCCGTCATGATAAAACGGCCCAAACTTAATAGCCCACCGGATTGCGGCACCAATACGAGATCATAGTTCGTTTAACAGCGTGCACGATGCCATCGGACATTAGCCAACATGGCTACTCTATCTTGTTCATCCTGGTTCTTGCGGAGGCCATAGGGCTTCCGTTGCCTGCGGCTTTGGCGTTACTGGTTGCAGGCGCCAGCAGCGCAAAAGGTTCACTACACTTAGGCGCCGTTCTGCTGATATCTTTTGTTGCGTTCCTGTTGGGTGATGTAGTGTTGTTTCTGCTTGGCTACCGGACAGGCTGGTGGCTGCTCGGTATCTTGTGCAAACTTTCCATCAATCCGGAATCTTGCATTTTCAGATCGGCTGAATCCTTCCGCCGGTATGGACGAACCATGCTGGTGCTGGCAAAATTTGTGCCCGGAATCAACAGTCTGGCTCCTCCGCTCGCCGGCAGCATGAATATGCGCTTTATACAGTTTTTGGGGTTGGATGCCGCCGGGGCATTGTTATATGTAGCTGCGTGGTGCGGAGCGGGCTTCCTGTTTAGCGACTTTCTCGCTCGACTCACGAACGGGTACCAGGCAGGCAGTCGCATTCTCTTGTGGCTTGTTGCGTGCGCGGCCGCGGTGTATTTCGGCTACCGCATCTGGCTACTGTTAAAAGCGGGAGCGCTCAGCTATGTGCCGCGTGTTTCGGCATCCGAAATCGCGCGGCGACTGTACTCGGACCATTTGCATGGCGACATGGTGGTGTTCGACGTTCGCAGCCACGGCTATTACAGCAGGAAGGCTTCGCGCATCAAAGATTCCGTCCGCCTGGAACCAAACACTATTCTTCAGCAACTCGACACTTTACCGAAGGACAAAGAAATAATCCTCTACTGTACCTGTCAGCGCGAGGCGACAAGCCTTCAGGTGGCCCGCATTTTACAACAACATGGATTCAGATCGTCAGTGATAAAAGGCGGACTGCGCGCGTGGAAGAAAGGCGGTTTCCCTTTGGAAACTGTCCCGGCCGAAGACGTCGTGCTTATGCCGACGTTCTAAATACGCTCCGGCGCGGGACAGCGCTCCGAATCTATTTTTCGTTATTGTCCTTTGGCTTGTTTAGCAGCATTCTTTTCAGACTTGTTCAAGTTCTTTGCTAATTCAAGGTGTTGTTGCAAGGTAGGTAAGGTCGTCGATGCAAAGGCTTTCACATTCGGATCGGCGCCTCCTTGCGCTTCCGCGTTAAAGTCCCGTACATCCGTTTGATGATCCTTCACCGCCTCCTTGGTGTAAGCTTTGTCGAAGTCGTTGCCTGAAAGCTTGGAAAGCTTATTAATCTCGGCTTGATGTTTGGAATCGAGGGCATCGGGAACCGGTATGTTTTCTTTACTGGCCACCTGCTTTAATTGATCGTTCGCTTTCGTATGATCGTCAACCATCTTCTGTGCGAATTGTTTGACTTGATCATTGGAGCTTTTCTGAACGGCAAGTTTGCCCAGTTCCACTTCACTCATACCACCCAGGGCAGCTTCTTTGACAAACTTCTTGTCATCCACTCTGGTGGGCATCGTCTCGGGAGTATTTGAGCCCATCGGGTTATTTGCACCGGCTGTTTGGCTCGGAAGAGTTGGAGGCGTAGATGGAGTTTGTCCGCCGGGCATACCCGCCGGATTTTGCGCGGCCGGATTTTGCGCGAATGCCAAGCTCGAAGGTTGAAAACCTAGGAAAGCGCCCGCGCAAACAAAAGTTAAAAGCACCTTTCGTGTCATCAGTAGTCTCTCCTCTAACAAGTGAGACACGGTGACGCAGTAGGCGTTTCCCCATCCGAGGGGCATGCAACTTCACTAGTGGGGCATGCAACTTCACTAGTGATTTAGTGTGATGAGATTTCTTACAGGGGCGGGTGCGCCATACGCCTCAGGCGCCTCTTCGCTGTGGCCAGCGCTTTTGCATGTAGGAGCGCAGCCGCAGGATCGCCTGGGATTTGAGTTGCGAAATCCGGGATTCGTGAAGATCTACGATTTTCGCAATCTCGCGCAACGTCATCTCTTCGTAATAGTAGAGAGAAAGGACGGTGCGTTCGAGTTGTGGCATCCGATCGATCGCTTCGGCGAGTAGCCGCTCCAACTCTGCGCGCTCGACGATCTGCGAAGGCCAATCTTCGTCCGAATCCGCCAGATAACGAAGCAGATCGCAGCCGTCCTCTTCGGTCCCGGCGTTTTCCAGGCTCCCCAGCGTTAGCCCTCGCACCTCGGAAAGCCACTCTTGATATTCAGTTATCGAAAGCTCCAGCCGGGCCGCAATCTCTTCTTCCGTCGGCATGCGGTGGTGTGTCTGTTCGAGTGCCGCAATAGCGGCCTCAATCAGCTTGGCTCGCTTGCGTTGCTGGCGGGGAGCCCAGTCCAAACCTCGCAAACTGTCGAGGATGGCGCCTCGTATCTTGTATTCGGCATACGTCTTCAATTTGACGTCGTGGCTGGCGTCGTAGCGGTCGATTGCGGCAATCAGCCCGACAACACCGGCCGAGATGAGATCGTCCAGGCTTACCGAGACAGGCAGCCGCTCGTGAATCCTTCGCGCTATCAGCTTTACCTGAGGTAAGTGTTCAAGGATCAGCTTCTCCCGTACATCCGCCGCCACGGGCGCCGTTTCCACGATCTTCACGTCTTCACGCGCAGTCATTCCAAGCCTCGTTTATTACCGTCTGCTGCCAGTAGCTAATCTGTGCTAGAGAAATATTCGGTCAAGTTGGCCGCAAACTTCACCCTTTTGCGTTCGGGGTTTGCCTGAGCACATTGCCCTTACCGTCTCGGGTGCTTAGGACTAAGCAACCGGTTTTCAGACGCTGCGTTTTACGCTAAGATCTGCTAAAAGGAAAATAGGTGAGCAAGGTACGTTCCTCGCACAATCAAATCGAACGGTTTCGCGCCGCGACTCTCGAGGGGCGGAACGGCGAAAAGAACTTACCGCCGGAAATTGACGAGGAAAATCTGCGCTCCATTCGCCAGACACGCATAAATGAGTTGCGGCGGCGGATTTTGGGTGGCACCTACTGTACGACAGCCCAGGAGATTAGCGCCGCTCTCATCGACAAACATTTGAAACGCTAAATCATTAGCCACACGCAAGCAGAAAAGATTTTGTCCGCCTATACCAAAGGCCCCTGACGATCGTTGCAATGTGAGCCTTCAGACTTGTGAGGATTGGCCGATAGGAGCAATATATGGCCCCTTCCGTAGGAGACAAGCGCACCTACGAACGTACCCGGCTCCGGGGGAGCATCGAATTTACCTGGGTGGATCCGGACGGCAATGCGTGCAGTGCCCTTGGAAATTGCATTAACATCTCGCCGACTGGTCTGTGTGTCGAGTTGCCCTGCGAGATTCCTGTAGGCGCGCAATTGGAAGTTCGTACGAAGACAGTGGACCTTCCGGGACCTCTAACCGTGCGTAACTGCCGCCGATGCGGCCCTTGGTTCAGAATTGGCCTTCAATTCGCGAACCTTCTCATCGACAGCGAAAGATTTGGCGCTAACAAAGCGGGCATGAGCCTGCGGGATCGCTGGCGCGGCGCGGTGTAAGCGCCGCGCCGCAGTGTAAGGTTGGTTGGCGCAGTGTACGCGCCGCGCCGCAATGTAAATTGTTGCGAAGTAGTCCGCGCACGAGTCTGTATTAGCAAGGTGAAGTTGGCCCGCTGCTAATCTGTGCATGCTTTCTTTTGGACTATTGCTCTCATCGCAATCGTGTTGCAGGGCCTTTCCTTGTTTTTGGCCCTCTTTGGACCCGATCTTCCATACAGTGTCGGTGACTCGCCCGCTGCGCCCATCGACAGTCCTGAGTTTTGTAACCTCCTTAATTTTTTAACCGAAGCGAAACTGCTCCACGGCAACCGTATCGAGGTGCTTACCGATGGGCCTTGCTTTTATGACGCAGAATTGGCCGCTATAGCCAACGCTCGTCGAAGTATTAACCTCGAAGCCTACATCTTTCATCGGGGCGACATCGCCCGGCGCTTCGCCCATGCCCTTGCTGAACGCGCCAGGGCAGGAGTTGAGGTGCGTGTCACGCTCGATTACATCGGCAGTTTCAGCACCACCCTTTCCTATTTGAAAGAGCTTATCGACGCCGGCGGCCGTGTCGAGTGGTATCACTCTCTCCGGCCCGATCTGCTGCTGCAACTCAACAATCGTACACACCGGGAGTTGCTCATCGTTGATGGATGCACCGCCTTCATCGGGGGCGCTGGTATCGGTGACTGGTGGTTCCGGGATGGCGTCCGCGGTAACCGTTGGCGCGATATGATGATGCGCGTCGAAGGTCCCTCAGCGCCTGCGCTGCAAGCCGTCTTCGCGCAAAACTGGCTGCGTGTCTCCGGTGAAATCCTCACTGGTGATGAATACTTCCACCTGCCTCACGAGACTGACCATTCATCGGCGCTTGTCGTCGGCAGCACGCCCGCCGCGGGCGCGACCCAGGCCCGCATTCTGTTCCAGTTGCTGATCTCATACGCGCGCAAATGTATCTATATCTCTACGCCCTACTTTCTGCCCGATCGTAGTGCCCGCCAAGCCATTGCCTTAGCCGCCCGGGAACGCCACGTCGAAGTGAAAATCCTAACTCCTGGCGACAATAGCGACCAGCGTCTTGCGCGCGCATCCAGCCGCCACCTCTATGGATCTCTTTTGAAAGAGGGTGTAAAAATCTACGAATACCGGCCATCCATGAATCACACCAAGGCCATGATGATCGATGACTGTTGGGTTGTCGTCGGATCGACCAACTTCGATTACCGCTCCTTTGCCATCAACGATGAAGTGAACATCGCCCTGCTGGATCCCGTTTTGACGCGCCGTGTCGCGCAGAACTTTGAGCGCGATCTCTCCAACAGCAACGAAATCACCTATGCGGATTGGCGAAAAAAATTTCGCTTCCGCGTATCGGAACGCTTATTCTCTCTGCTTGAACGCCAGGAATGATCCGCTTCCGCGTTGCAACTTACAACGTTCATAAATGCAAGGGCGTCGATTTCCGGGTCAGCCCAACCCGCATCGCCGCCGTGCTGCGCGAAGTGAAGGCTGATATCGTCGCGGCGCAGGAGATTCTCCAGTCGCAAGCCGAAGCGATCTCGAACGAACTCGAAGTCCCGCTTACATTTGGGCCCGCTCGCCATCACGCCGGCGAGCCATACGGGAATGCTGTCTTTACTTGCTTTCCCGTCGTCTCTTCGGAAACATACGATCTCACAGTTCGAACACGGGAACGTCGCCAATGCCTGCGAGTATCTTTACGGCTGTCCACCCACCAGCCGCTTCATTTCTTTGCGGTTCATTTGGGCACGTCGTTTTTTGAACGGCGCGAACAGGGCCGCCGGCTTGCATCTTCTGAAATCCTGGCGCGAGCCGAGATAAAGGACGCGCGCATTCTCGCCGGCGATTTCAATGAATGGACACGCGGCCTTGCTTCGCGGCTCTTCGGCGAGCATCTTCGCAGCGCCGACGTCGCATTCCATCTCAAACGCAGGACTACCTACCCCGGTGTGCTTCCATTCCTGCATCTTGATCACATCTATTACGACCCCGTCTTTCACCTTCGTGGAATGCAGTTACATCGAACGCGCTTGGCGCTTCTCGCTTCTGATCATTTACCGCTGGTCGCGGATTTCGAAAGTGTGGAAGCCATGGAACTCCGAATTCCCCTGCGGGCTCAGTAGGAAAATAGTCGGTAAGCACAACCGATGCAAGCTCTCGCTCAAGCCATACGTGCGCTGAAGAAAACACCAGGACTCAGCTTGTTGGTCGTGTTAATTCTAGCCATCGGCATAGGAGCAAACACTTCGGTCTTCACGCTGATCAACGCCGCGCTGCTTAAGCCGTTGCCCTACCGCGATGCCGCGCACCTTATGTCGGTTTCGACGATTGACCGAAGCGGTGGCACAACGAACGGCTGTCTATCGTATCCGCATTTCCAATTGCTAGCCGGTCGCAGCCGGTCGTTCTCTGAAATCGCGGCATTCACGAATGAGACGTTCAGTGTTTCCACGGGTGCTGCTGAGCCCATTGAATCGCAGGCCGCGCGAGTCTCCTGGAACTTTTTTGCTGTTTTGGGCGTTGCGCCCGCGATTGGACGAGCGTTCACGGCAGAAGAAGGTAACGCCGGCGCCAAGCCGGTAGTTATGATCAGCAACGCCTTCTGGCGGCAGCGTTTTCATGGAAACCCAAGTGTGATCGGCAAGCTGATTGATCTTGATTCAAAGCCCTACACAATCATCGGAGTCGTCCCGCCTTCGTTCCAGTTCGGATTATTGGGAGACGACATTAACATCTGGACGCCGCACATTGATGAGCTAAATCTTGCCTCCACCCAACAAATCCAGGGCGGCACATGTTACTTGGATTCCGTCGCCCGGCTTGCACCGGGAATATCCATCGAACAAGCTCAAGCCGAAATGAAGGTCTTGGACCGGGTGTACGTGCGCGACTTCGCAAAGATGGGCGACGCCGATCCGAAGCGGCCGGTCGAAGTCACCCTATTAAAATCCAAACTTGTCGGCAACTTCCGATCCATTTTCGTTGTGCTCGCCGCTGCGGTCGGCCTGGTGGCCTTCATCGCTTGCGCCAATGCCGCCGGATTGCTGCTGACGCGCGTTCTGCGGCGGCGCAGAGAAGTGGCAATTCGCATTGCGATGGGGGCGGCACGTAAGCAATTATTGAGTCAGTTCTTAACTGAGAGCGTCACGCTCGCGCTACTCGGCGGAATCGTGGGCGTCATTCTCAGTCTTGCTGCTACTCGTTTGTTGGTCCGTCTGGCCGGCGACACCTTGCCGCGCATGGCGGAGCTGCCTGCGGGAATCGACCTGGTGGTGCTGGCCTTCGCGTTTGCGCTCTCCATCTTATGCGGTGTGCTGTGCGGCCTCGCACCCGCGCTACAGTTTTCCGCTGCTAACGTAAGCGCGAATTTGCGCGAAGAAGGGCGGGGAACCGCTGGTGCTCGCAGCCGCAATTTTTCTCGTAATCTTCTGGTAGTCGGGCAAATTGCAATCACTTTGATCCTGCTGGTTGCCGCCGGCCTCTTAATTCGGAGCTTTATTTTACTTGAAACTCAAGCGCCCGGTTTCAACTCGCGAAATGTTCTCACCATGAGCATCGCTTTGCCGCCATCCAAATACGTCAAGCCCGAGCAGATGACCGGCTTTTTCGACCAACTTGTCCGCCGCGTTAGGACTCTTCCCTCCGTCGAGGCCGCGGCTGTTTCCTCCGCCCTGCCCATCAATGTTGCAAGGCTCACGCCCATTTGGGTGGAAGGCCAGCCCCAGCAGCTACTGCCGGAAAGACCTATCATTATCGTGCAGGCCTACACTGCCGGCTACTTGCGTGTGATGCAAATACCTTTGAAACGCGGCCGGTTCTTCAATGATTTCGATAGGCGCGACAGCTTGCCCGTTACAGTCGTGAATCAAAGCTTTGTGAAAAGATTTTTCCCCGGCGAAAATCCCATCGGAAAGCATGTGTGGGTGGGAAGGCGACCAACTCCCGCACAGATCGTCGGTGTCATTGGAGATATCAAGAACGTCGGTCTTGCTGTCGATCCGCAACCCGAGTTCGATCTCCCATTCGCGCAACTGCCTTGGGGAAGGATGAACTTGATCGTTCGGTCGGCTGTCGATTCGAAAACTCTCACCTCCGCCGTGCGCGCGGAACTCGGCAAATTGGATCGTGATCTTCCCATTACCGATGTCCGGACCATGGATGAACTCCTTGCCGCGGCAAGCACGCAGCCGCGCCTGCTCATGTCGTTGCTTGCTGGGTTCGCCGGTTTCGCTTTTGTGCTCGCCCTGGTCGGACTCTATGCCACCATCAGCTATTCAGTTGCACAACGGACTCAAGAGATGGGTGTGCGAATTGCGCTTGGGGCGACACGTGGCGATTTGTTGAGGCTTGTTCTCGGCTATGGCGCCGCAGTGACCTGCGCCGGTATCTTCATCGGGCTCCTTTGCCTGCTGATGCTGACCGGAGCCATGGAAAAACTTGTCTACGGAATCAGCACTACTGATCCGCTTACATTTTGTGTGACGCCGGCGCTGTTCTTAGCTTGTGCCTTGCTGGCCAGCTATATTCCCGCGCGCCGCGCCATGCGCGTGGACGTTCTTGACGTTTTGCGCCACTGACGCGTGCCTCTTAGCCGGAGGCTGGCGGACGCGCCTGCTATAGAACAGGGTGATGCCTAATCGTGGGCCAAACCGTGTCAACGCCTTCTGGCGGCGCATCAGCGAGGGCATCGCCATCCAGCAACTTTGGTCGCAATTCAGCGCCGAAGCCAAAGCCAGTTATCGACTCTACGCGAGGGACATAGATCGGGGTCCTGGCGAACGGGAGAAGCGTACCCAAAGAGCAAAGCGCGTTGTAAGCGGCCTGTTCTGGGCGATGGTCATGAAGCTTTCGCCGGCCCGCCGCGTTTTGTTCGTAATCGCGCTCGTCCTTTTGGTTTTCCCCGGCTTTGACTTTCGATCTCGCGGGTTTGAAATACAAATGCCCAATCTGTCGTTTTTTGGAGCAGTCGGCCTTGTGATTCTGCTCGCATTAGAGCTTGCGGATCGCGTCACCATGAAGCGCGATCTCGAAATCGCCAAGGAAATTCAAACCTGGCTTATGCCTTCCGCACCGCCGCAGGTCCCCGGCATTGAGATTGCGTTTGCAACGCGTCCGGCAAATACCGTCGCAGGTGATTACTATGACGCCTTCATGCGGCCGGGTACGGTAAACCCTGACAATCCGCACAGGCCTCTGCTGCTGGTAGTTGCCGATGTGGCCGGAAAAAGCGTTCCCGCCGCGCTGCTCATGGCGACCTTGCAGGCGAGCCTTCACACCTTGGCTGGTGTATCTGAAAATCCGCAGGAGTTGATTGAACGTTTGAATCGGTACTGCTGCGAACAGAATGTCGGAGGGCAGCGTTTCACTACCGCTTTCCTGGCAGAACTAGATCCGGTCACGCGGCAACTCACTTATGTCAACGCCGGACACAATTGGCCGGTATTGAAGCGGGCTGCTGGCCAACTCGAACGCCTGCAAACCGGTGGCGTACCGCTAGGTCTGGTACCAACCTATCGCTATCAATGCGATCAAGTGACCCTCGCGCCAGGCGACCTGCTGCTTATCTTCACTGACGGTTTGGTTGAGGCCGAAAACGATACTGAGGAACAATACGGCGAACCGCGTATGCTGGCGATGCTAAACAACCCTTCGGCTCTAACCGCCGCTCAAGTTCTCCAAAATCTGATGGGGTCTGCGGATTGGTTTACTGGCGCCGCCCCGCAACACGACGACATCACCTGTTTGGTACTAAGAGTCATTCCCACGTGATGAAATTGCGATCGAGTTAGAAATACAATCGTGCCGTAGGCAAAAGAGCTGGTTCAGTCGTGGC